>Ga0208629_100011_pt1 | contig 205490 bp, 197 predicted proteins | sample LakWasMet19_HOW5_2_FD_183865 | JGI IMG/M metagenome (GOLD analysis project Ga0208629, IMG submission 183865) | Freshwater sediment methanotrophic microbial communities from Lake Washington under simulated oxygen tension - Sediment Metagenome... | ecosystem: Environmental > Aquatic > Freshwater... | reverse complement strand
AAAAAAGCAGCTAAAAAAGCAGCTCCAAAAAAAGCAGCTAAAAAAGCAGCTCCAAAAAAAGCAGCTAAAAAAGCAGCTCCTAAAAAAAAAGTAGCTAAAAAAGCAACTGCTAAAAAAGCGGCTAAACCAGCTGCTTCAGGCGATATGAAATAATTATCGTTAAATATTTCTAGGTGTTAACAATTATTTAACACTTTAGTAACACTAAAAATAGCTCTGATTTAAGTATCAGGGCTATTTTTGCTTTATACGGATTTCACCTAAAATGCCTAAAAAAGCAAGTTTAAAGTTACCTTTTATCAATCGCGAAATAAGCTGGTTATTATTTAATGACCGTGTTTTACAAGAAGCACACGATCCAAATGTGCCTTTATTCGAGCGTTTGCGCTTTATGGGCATCTTCTCTAATAACCTCGATGAGTTTTTTCGTGTACGTGTTGCCTCTGTTACTCGTATGCTTTCGGTTGATAAAAAAGATAAAGACCGTATCCGATACAACCCAGAGAAGGTTCTTAAACAAATCAAACAAATCGTTTTAAAGCAACAACAAAAGTTCGAATCACTTTACAATAACGTTTTACTCAAACAACTTGCCGAAGAAAAGGTCTTCATCATTACCGAAAAACAGCTAAACGTTTCTCGCGGTAAATTTGTGCGTAAGTATTTTCGAGATAAAATTTTACCAAGTTTAGTGCCGATTATGGTGGATAAGGATAAACCTTTCCCATACCTAAAAGATCGTTCGATTTACTTAGTGGTAAAATTATTTAATGCTGAAAACCCTAATAAATATAAGCTTTCTGTAATAGAACTACCAACCGATGTTCATTCCAGATTCCTCGTATTACCCGAAACAAATAACCTTAAATACATCATCTTGCTCGACGATGTTATTCGTTATTGCCTAGAAGATGTCTATCATATTTTCAATTTCAAAAATTACGAAGCATACACTGTTAAGCTTACTCGCGATGCTGAAATTGATTTCGACTTAAACGATCTTCAATTAAACTTACTGGATTCCTTTACAAAAAGTTTGAAGCAACGTAAGCGTGGTAAACCCGTTCGTTTTGTATACGACCAAGAAATGCCGAAAGATATTTTAAGGTTCCTTAAAACGAAGCAGAACCTATCACTCGACAATCTTATCCCTGGAGGTAGGTACCATAACTTCAAAGATTTTATCTCTTTCCCGAGTTTAAACATGCCTAAGCTTAACTATTCGAACATACCTCCGAAGGATATTCCTTCCTTGAATCAATCGAATAGTATTTTCAAAGCGATTGAAGAGAAAGATCGCTTAATACATTTACCATATCAGAAGTTCGATTACATCATTCAATTTCTTCGTGAAGCTGCAATAGATCCGAAAGTGGAAACTATTCAGATTACTTTGTATAGAATTGCTGAAGAGTCGATGATCGCTAATGCACTCATAAACGCCGCACGAAATGGTAAAAAGGTGTTGGTAGTTTTAGAACTAAAAGCTAGGTTCGATGAGGAGAATAATATCAACTGGACACAAAAGTTTATAGACGAAGGAGTGAAAGTACTACACAGTGTTCCGAACATGAAAATTCACTCTAAAATTTGCTTAATCAGTAGGAGAGAAAAAGGTCATTTAACTTATTTCGCAAACATCGGAACAGGAAATTACAACGAGAAATCAGCTAGAATTTATTCAGATTTTTCATTGTTCACATCGAATAAAAAGATAACTAACGAACTGATAAAAGTGTTCGATCACCTAGAAAAAGGTACTATTTCCGGCGATTATAAAACTATTTTAGTATCACCAATTAATTTAAGATCTCAATTCGAAAAACATATTCGAAAAGAAATACATAATGCTAAGCAAGGCAGAAAAGCGAGTGTATTTTTGAAGTTGAATAGCCTAACGGATGAAAAATTAATTTCGCTATTATACGAGGCATCTATGGCTGGTGTAAAAGTGAAAATCATTGTTAGAGGGATCTGTTGCTTAGTACCCGGTAAGAAAAATATAAGTGAGAATATAGAAGTAAGAAGCATCATCGATCGTTTTTTAGAACATTCAAGAGTGTTTGCTTTTTACAACTCAGGTAAGCAAATAGTGTATATTTCTTCAGCCGATTTAATGCTCAGAAATTTAGATATGAGGGTAGAAGTGGCAGTGCCAATTTTAGATCCTAGTATTAAATCTGAAATCCTGGAGATACTGGATTTACAATGGAGAGATAACGTGAAAGCAAGAATAATAAACAAAGAACAAAATAATGAGTATGTTAGTAATAACAAGGCATTGTGCAGATCGCAGATGGAAACGTATTTGATGCTGGATTGATAAATGGACTGCTGGACTATTGGACTGCTGGATTACTGGACTATTGGACTACTGGATACTTGATTATTTGACTACTTGACTACTTGACTAATTGATATAACGAGGTACGAACTACGAAGTTCGAGGTACGAGACACGAGACACGAAACACGAAAAATGAGATACGCAGCAATAGATATAGGTTCAAACGCAGTAAGGTTGCTTATTGCTAACATTATGGAAACCGAAGATGGATATGTATATAAAAAAGATACACTCTTAAGAGTACCACTTAGGTTAGGTGATGAATCGTTTTTAAATCAAAAATTATCTGAGAAAAAAACAACCGAGTTAATACAAACCATGCAAGCGTTTAGAAACTTGATGGATGTATTTAAAGTGTCGAAATATAAAGCATTTGCTACATCTGCGATGCGCGAAGCTAAAAACGGACCCGATATTATAAAGCGAGTTAAGAAAGAAGCGAATATCAATATTGAAATTATTACTGGAAATTTAGAAGCTAAAATGATTTACTCTTCACATTTTGAAGATACCTTAGATCATAAATTAAATTACTTATATATTGATGTTGGTGGAGGAAGTACAGAGTTATCTATTTTCTCGAAGAATAAAGTTGTAGCATCTTATTCCTTCAACATCGGAACCATCCGAATGCTTGATAATAAAGACACAGAAGAAGAGTGGTTAAATCTTAAAAATTGGATTAAGGATAATACGAAAGGCTTAAAACCATTAGTGGGAATTGGTACAGGAGGAAACATCAACAAACTTCATCGCTTATCTAACGAAAAAGATGGAGTGCCATTAACATACAACAAACTTAAGTCGATTTATAATCATCTGAATTCATATTCACTGAAAGAAAGAATCCAAGTACTCGACCTCAACCAAGATCGCGCCGATGTAATTATTCCCGCTTCAGAAATCTATTTATCTGTAATGAAATGGGCCGGAATCAAAACCATATTCGTACCGAAGGTAGGTTTAGTTGATGGGATTATTGTTTCACTTATAGAAGATTAGTAGCTAGTAGCTAGTTGTTCGTCTTTCGAGCTTCGAACTTCGTCGTTCGTATTTCGTAATTAGTCGTTCGTCGAAGCGTCCCTGTCTGCCGGCAGACAGGGACACTCCGACGAACGACGAACATCCAATTAGAATTTAGATTTTAGAATTTAGATTTTAGTTCCGATAGCTATCGGGATTAGAATTTACTCTAAATATCCATCAAAATTACTTGCTTAAGGCTAATCGATATTTCGTAATCTTCTTAATAAGTGCAACCGGCAACTTCTCCGACAATGGAAATTGAACGGTGCCTTTGGAGGTATTGTATTTGCTGAGTTCTGGCAGAAAGTCTTCAATGGTTTTTGCGCCGGGGTACAAGCCGATATGGTTTTTAAATGCGGCGAAATGTATAAGGTTTTTCTTTTTGTATTTTAAAGTCGGGATTCCATAAGATATGGTTTCTTCGGCATCGGGTACGAGTGTGTGTAGGAGTGTTCTCATCTCTTCTAACTTCACTTGTACTTCTTCTGGGAAGTTGGAAATGTATTCTTCAATGTTTGTGTATTTTTCCATAACGATATTAACTTATCGATTTATACATTACATAATTATTATAAGTATTCTTTTCCATATGGAATAAGGCTGTACCCATACTCGTAAAGCCATGTTTATAGTAAAAGGATATTGCTCTATCATTCGAAATTAATACCCACAACCAATATTCTTTATAGCCTCTTGCTTGCAATAATTTTTCGGTAGCATCAATTAATTTTGTGCCTACACCTTTTCCACAGAACCAATCTAAGATATATAATTTACTTAATTCGGGAGCCTTCACATTACCAATAGGCGATTCTGCTTCGTAAATGATTTCTGCTGCGCCAATTAAATTTGAATCCTGATCGGCAACAATATATCGGCCTTCATCTTCTTCAATATTATTTTTGATGTTTTGCTCCGAAAACTTATCGGTAATAAAATTAGCAAATTCATCCGAAACGCCTTCTGTACCGTAAGTATGAATGTATACTTGCTTTAAAAGTATACTGAGTTTCTTAACATCGCTAAGCTTGGCGTTTCGGTAAATGATCATATTATTTTACGTTTTCTTTGACAAATTTCATGAAGTCCTGATAACTTTTTTTATCAGCTGCTTCATTATAAGCAATTGGAATACCAAACTTTTTACCTACTTCAGTAGAATTCGGATTCGTAAAAGCATGTACTGCATCAACGTAATTTATGAATTTATAGTTCACTCCATTCTTATCAAAATCACTTATTAAATTGTCGATTTCTGTTTGAGGTACAAACTTATCCGCAGCCCCATTGCAAATTAATACCGCTGCTGTTAGCTTTTGCTTGTCGACTGCAGGTCCTGCTAATCCACCGTGGAAACTAACTACAGCATCTATTGGAGCTCCCATTTTTGCAGCGTTTAACACCATGTTTCCTCCAAAACAATATCCAATTGCAGCAATCTTATCCGATTGTACACCGTTTATTTTTTTAGCTGCATTTAAGCCAGAAGTAAATATATCGTATGCTAATTTTGGATTTTGATACAATTCAGAAGCAAGTTTACCTGCATCATTAGGGTTGTCGGCAGTAACATTAGTTCCATATAAATCTAAACAAACAGCAATAAATCCTTCATTAGCTAATTGTTTCGCCCTTTCTTTTGGATAAGCATTTAGTCCCCACCACTCGTGTACAATTAATATGGTTTTAGTTTTTTCAGAAATCTTTTTAGGACTTGCATAGTAGCCTGTATATGTTTTTTCAGCTACATTATAGGTTAAAGGTTTTAACTCTTGAGAGAATGCATTCACACTGAATAGTGTTAACAATAGCAATATTAGTTTTTTCATTATACACAGATTTAAGTTTAAGAAATGATAAATTAAGTTTTTTTTACATTTCTTTAATAGGTTTTCAGGTCAAATTGTTTTAATGAAGCACTATTAGATATTGATGTACGACTAAATACCAACGACCAACAACCAACGACTATAGAAGCTTCTAAACTAGCATTTTGCATCTCAAAGACCCCCTTCATTTGCACTTAGGCAATACTTTATGTTTATTTGCATTCTGTGAGTTAGGATTTTAAATAAGAAAAGGAAATTAATTATGGCTAAAAATTTATTAATAGTAGAGTCACCAGCAAAAGCAAAAACGATTGAGGGATATCTTGGGAAGGACTTTATGGTGAAGTCGAGCTATGGACATATTCGTGATTTAGTGAAGGGGAATAATGCCATTGACATTGAAAACAAATTTGCACAAAAATACGAGGTACCTGCTGAAAAGAAAGCATTAGTATCCGAACTGAAGAAATTAGCAAAGGATGCCGAAATGGTATGGCTAGCATCCGATGAGGACCGTGAGGGAGAAGCTATATCTTGGCATTTATTCGAAACATTAGGTTTAGATGCGAAGAAAACAAAGCGTATCGTATTTCATGAAATTACAAAACCTGCAATCGTAAAAGCTATCGAGAACCCTCGTAGCATAGATTATAACTTAGTATATGCTCAACAAGCTCGTCGTGTTTTAGACAGACTAGTGGGTTTCGAATTATCTCCAGTATTATGGAGAAAAGTTAAACCTTCCTTATCTGCAGGTAGAGTTCAGTCGGTAGCGGTAAGGTTAATTGTAGATAGAGAAAGAGAAATCAATAATTTCAATGCTGAAGCTTCTTTTAAAGTTATGGCATTGTTTAATACTGATGGAACAAAGAAAACTGGCTTCAAAGCGGAATTAAGTTCTAGAATTGCAAAGGTTTCTGATGCAGAAAAATTCTTACAAGATTGTATTCCTGCAAAATATTCTGTTCGTTCTTTAGAAGTAAAACCTGCGAAACGTAGTCCATCTGCGCCCTTCACAACTTCTACTTTACAACAAGAAGCAAGTAGAAAATTAGGTTTCTCGGTTTCGAGAACAATGAGCGTAGCTCAAAAATTATACGAGTCGGGTAAAATTACCTATATGCGTACCGACTCTGTGAATCTATCCGACACTGCATTACAGGCTGCTGAGAAAGAAATCTTAAGCGCATATGGTAATCAGTATCATCAACTAAGAAAATACAAAACGAAGTCGGCTGGTGCTCAAGAAGCCCACGAAGCTATTCGTCCAACTTATTTCGATCGTCATACTATCGATGGTGACGCTGCAGAAAAACGTCTGTACGAATTAATATGGAAGAGAGCTATCGCTTCTCAAATGAGCGAAGCCCTATTCGAAAAAACAACTGCAAAAATTGCTATCTCTACTCGCCCCGAAGAATTAACAGCTCAAGGTGAAGTATTGAAGTTCGATGGTTTCCTTAAAGTATACATGGAATCTGTAGACGATGAAGATGAGTCGAATTCGAATGATGATGATGCAGATAACAAAATGTTACCTGTGTTAGCGGAGAATCAAGCATTGAACTTAGATAACCTTAAAGCAGTAGAGAGATTCTCTCGCGCATCTGCTCGTTATACAGAAGCTAGTTTAGTGAAGAAGCTTGAAGAACTTGGTATCGGCAGACCATCTACTTATGCTCCAACAATTGCAACTATTCAAAATAGAGGATACGTTGTAAAAGAAGATAGAGAAGGAAAACAAAGAGTATATCGTGTGCTAAGCATCAAAGGTTCTGAAGTTATTCAGGAAGCTTTAACAGAAAATACTGGTGTAGAAAAAGCTAAACTTTTCCCTTCAGATATTGGAGCTTTGGTAAACGACTTTTTAGTTCAACATTTTCAAAATATAGTCGACTATAATTTTACAGCTACGGTAGAAAAAGAGTTTGATGATATTGCTCAAGGTTTAACGGAATGGACTAAGATGATTGAGTCGTTTTACAAACCTTTCCATAAAGATGTTGAGAATACCATTGAGAATGCCGACCGTGCAAATGCTACACGCGAATTAGGTTTAGATCCAGAAACTCAAAAGCCTATTTCTGTAAAAATTGGTAGATACGGACCTTATGTTCAAATTGGAGAAGCAGATGAAGAAACAGGCGAGAAGCCTCGTTTTGCTAGTCTTCGCCCTGGTCAAATGGTAGAAACCCTAACACTTGCTGAAGCATTAGATTTATTCAAAATGCCTAAGAAAGTTGGAGTATTCGAAGATAAAGATGTAACCATCGGTATAGGTAGATTCGGACCTTATATCCGTCATAATAATATTTTCACTTCTCTTACCAAAGAAGACGACCCATATACAGTAACCTTAGAAAGATCTATTGAACTTATTCAAGCGAAGCGCGAAAAAGATGCGAATAAATTAATTAAAGCATTTGAAGAAAGTGAACTCGTTAAAATTCTGAATGGAAGATGGGGACCTTATATTCAATACGGTAAACTTAATTTGAAAATACCTAAAGGTACTGAAGCTACTTCTCTTACTTACGAAGATATTCTAAAATTAGCTGGTGGTGAAGAGCCTAAAGCTGAATTGAAAAAAGGAGCTAAAAAAGCAGCACCGAAAAAAGCAGCACCTAAAAAAGCTGCATCAGCACCAAAGAAAGCCGCTCCTAAAAAAGCCGCTCCCAAAAAAGCAAGTACAGCAAAAAAAGCAGCTCCTAAAAAAAGCATAGGGAAAAAATAAGTTAACATGAAAAAAGATATTCCTCAGAATATTGTTGAAGGAGTAGCAATTGCTGTAGTTTTAGAACAAGAACAAATTGAATCTCGCTCTTGGAAAGTTTATGTATTAAACTTGAAAGATGTAGAAATTCAAAATGTACTGATCAGTTCTAAAGGCTATGGTACCATTGAAGGTGAATCTGTAAAAACTACTGTATTCAGACATTTTATCGGAAATTTAGGTCCAGGTAAATCTGCCGCAGTAGAGCTTATCGATGAAAAACTATTCGCCATCAACAATGAATTTTGGTTGAGCTTTTATATTAATGGAGAAATTTTCGACAAGAAATACATATTTCTAACAGAAAGCGTTACAGAATCTAATTTCATCAGAATACCAATAATTAACAAACCGGGTGTGATGATTAAATAATTTCCTGTAAATTTACATCATGCTCAGCTCTCCAATTCAAGATGTATTATTTTTAGATATCGAAACTGCCCCAATTCATGCAGAATATGATGATTTGGAAGGTATCGACAAGTATTTGTGGGATCGCTCTGCTAGGTATATCGATAATGATCATTCGGATGATAACCATTACCAAAATGCCAAATCGCATGCCGAATTCGCTCGAGTTATATGCATTTGTGTAGGCAAAATCGGAAAAGACGATAATGGTGAGTTCTTAAAACTCAGGTGTTTTTACAATGAAGATGAACAGAAACTTCTGTTAGAATTCAATGCTTTTCTTCTTAAACTCAACAACAACACTAAACTTTGTGCGCATAACGGTAAGGAATTCGATTTCCCATTTATTTGCAAACGCATGCTGATTAATGGAATAGAACTTCCATCAATATTAAATTTTACAGGTAAAAGTCCATGGGAAGTACCACATATAGATACTTCTGAGTTATGGAGATTTGGCTCGGTGAAACAATTCGCCACTTTAGAGCATCTTGCGCATTTGTTCAAAATAGAATCTATTAAAAACGACTTTGAAGGAGAAAGCTCTCAAAAAGTATATTATAAACAAAACGAATTACAAAGAATTGTAGATTATTGTTATAACGATGTGATCACCATTGCACAATTGTTATTAAGATTTAACAATCAAAAGACCATCCGAACAGAAAATATTTATTATGTTTAGGGTGATTACAATAATTTCTAATGGAACCTATTATTCAGGTTGAAAACCTTTCTGTACAATTTTCGAACGATCAAGGGATCAATACTGCTCTTCACCATATTTCTTTCCAAATTCCTAAAGGTAAAATCTGTGGAATAGTAGGAGAATCAGGCTCTGGGAAATCGGTATCATCGCTTAGTATTATGGGATTACTCTCTCCAAATGCTATAGTAGAAGGGAATATTACCTATCAAGATGGTAATGAAACTTTAAACCTATTAGAACTTTCGGATAAGGAAATGAGCAAACTTAGAGGTTCTAAAATTGCTATGATTTTTCAGGAACCCATGACTTCCTTGAATCCTGTTTTGAAATGTGGCAACCAAATTATAGAAGTTTTACAACTGCATAAAAACTTATCGTACGAAGAAGCACGATTAAAAACTATTTCACTATTTGAAGAAGTGAAGCTTCCTCGTCCGGAAAAAATTATTGAATCGTACCCGCATGAACTTTCTGGTGGACAAAAGCAAAGAGTAATGATTGCTATGGCTTTGAGTTGTAATCCGGATTTGCTTATTGCCGACGAACCTACTACAGCCTTAGATGTTACGGTACAGAAAAACATTGTAGAATTATTACTTCAAATTATAAAAGAAAGAAACATGAGTATGATTTTCATTACTCATGATTTAGGATTGATTTCTGAAATTGCTGATGAAATTATTGTGATGTATAAAGGGGAGATGATGGAACAAGGAGATGCAAAAAGTATTCTTGAAAACCCTCAACACCCATATACCAAAGGCTTAATCGCATGCCGACCATCGATGAAAAGAAGTTTGAACAGACTCCCAACCATGTCGGATTTTATAAAAGCAAATGAAGATCATACGGATTTCGACATCAAACCATTTATAAAAACAGATGCTGAAGTAAAAAATCGACATGCAGAATTATACGCACAAGAACCAATTTTAAAAGTAACTAATCTTAAAAAATATTACCCCGTTCGCAATGGTATTTTTAAGAAAAGTACGGAATTTGTAAAAGCTTTAGAGAACATCAATTTAAACTTATACCCAGGCGAAACCCTTGGTTTAGTTGGAGAATCGGGCTGTGGTAAAACTACTTTAGGTAGATGTATACTGAGATTGATAGAACCTACAGAAGGAAGCATTTCATTTTTAGGGAAAGATATTATCAACCTAAACACTTCGGAATTGAGAGCCTTGAGAACAGATATGCAAATTGTTTTTCAAGATCCATATTCATCCTTAAATCCAAGCATGACAATCGGGCAAGCACTGATGGAACCGATGGAAGTGCATGGTATTTTAGAAAATAACAAAGCTCGAAAAGAAAAATGCCTGTCGATTTTAGAAAGTGTAGGATTATTGAGAGAACATTTTGATCGATTCCCACACGAGTTTTCGGGAGGACAAAGGCAAAGAATTTGTATCGCTAGGGCATTAGTGTTATCGCCTAAACTAATTATATGCGACGAATCTGTTTCGGCCTTAGATGTATCCGTACAAGCGCAAGTGCTTAATTTATTAAGCGATATTAGAGAACAATATCAACTATCCTATATTTTTATATCACATGATTTATCGGTGGTAAAACATTTTTCGGATAGATTGATTGTATTAAATAAAGGGGTAATTGTGGAAGAAGGATACCCAGATGAGATATATGCTAATCCAAAGCAAGAATATACTCGTCAATTAATTGAGGCAATACCTCAGGAATAAATAACAACATCATGACAAAAAAGAAAAACAACGCCATAAAAAATATTCTGAGCACATTAGTGTTCGAAGTATTTGTAAAAAACATCACATCAATATTCAACTATAAGCAGGTTTCTGCTAAATTAAATATTGATGATAACGATACCCGACAAATAGTGCAAGAGATCATTCTCGATTTGCAACACGAAGGAAAAGTAGAAGAAGTAGGTAAAGGTAAATACCAAGCCAAAGCATTACAGAGCCACGTAGAAGGAATTATAGACATGGCTCAGAGCGGTTCAGCGTATTTAATTGTAGAGGGAATGGATGAAGATATTTTCATCGCACCACGTAAATTAAGAAATGCATTGAATGGCGACCGAGTAAAAGTGTTTGTGTATGCCAAACGAAGTGGGAAGTATTTAGAAGGAGAAGTATTGGAAATACTTCATCGATCTAAAACAGAATTTACAGGGATAGTACAAGTATCGCCAAGAGTAGCATTTTTAGTTCCCGATAATCGTAAAATGTTGCACGATATTTTCATTCCATTAGATCAATTGAATGGGGCGAAAGATGGAGATAAAGCAGTAGCCAAACTTACGGAATGGCCCGAAGGTGCTAAGAATCCGGTAGGAGAGGTAATAGCAGTGTTAGGTAAGAAAGGAGAGAATGCAACAGAGATGAATGCTGTTTTAGCGGAGTACGGATTTCCATTAGAATTCCCTAAAGAAGTAGAAGCAGAATCGAAAGCCATTTCAGAAAAAATGGACCCAAAAGAAATAGCTGCACGTAGAGATTTCCGAGATACCTTAACCATTACCATCGACCCAGTTGATGCTAAAGATTTCGACGATGCTATTTCCTTTAAGAAATTAGAAGATGGTAATTACGAAGTAGGTGTACATATTGCCGATGTTTCGCATTATGTTCGACCAAATACAGCATTAGATAAAGAAGCTGAAAACAGAGGAACCTCTGTGTATTTAGTAGGAAGAGTAATTCCGATGTTGCCAGAAAAATTATCAAACGAACTTTGTTCACTTCGCCCAAATGAAGATAAATTATGTTTCTCTGCGGTATTCAAAATGGATATTAAAGGAAATGTGTTAGAGCAATGGTTTGGTAGAACGGTTATACATTCGAGAAGAAGATATGCTTACGAAGAAGTATGGGATATCCTTCAAAATAGAGATGGAGATTATACTGAAGAGCTGATCACATTGAATACGATTGCGTACGCATTGCGAGAGAGAAGATTTAAAGATGGAGCGATTAATTTCGAAACTACTGAAGTTAAATTTAAGCTCGATGAAACAGGCAAACCAATTGGAGTATATGTAAAAGAGCGAAACGATGCACATAAATTAATTGAAGATTTTATGTTGCTTGCGAATCGTAAAGTAGCTGAATTTATTGCCACAAAAGGTAAAAAGAAAATGGCACTTACCTTTGTGTATAGAGTTCACGATGCTCCGAACGAAGAGGTTTTACAAGGCTTCGCGAAGTTTGCTGGAAGGTTCGGATATAAAGTTCAAACTAAAAACCATAAAGAAATTTCAACATCCTTAAATAAATTAATGGCCGATGTTGAAGGGAAGAAAGAGCAAAACGTATTAACACAATTAGCGATTCGCTCTATGGCGAAAGCTATATATACGACGAAGAAAACTAGTCATTACGGCTTAGCATTCGATTACTATACCCACTTCACATCACCCATTAGAAGATACCCGGATGTAATGGCGCATCGATTATTGCAACATTACTTAGATGGGAAATCGAGTGTAGATGCTGAAATTTACGAGAAGATGTGTTTGCATTCCTCACAAATGGAAAAAAGAGCGGCAGATGCAGAGCGATTATTTACAAAATATAAGCAAGCTGAATTTTTATCAGAACAAGTTGGGGAGATGTATGTTGGTATAATTTCGGGCGTAACAGAGTGGGGGATATACGTGGAGATTATCGAAAACAAATGCGAAGGCATGGTGCGCTTGAGAGATATTAATGACGATTTTTATGTGTTGGATCCAGAGAACTATTGTATTGTAGGGCAACGATTCAAACGTAAATATCAGTTAGGCGATGAAGTAAAAATTAGAGTGAAGAAAGTGGAGATCACTAAAAAACAAATCGATTTTGAATTGATTACAGAAGATGCACCATTGAACTTCACCAAACAAGCAAGTAAAAACACCGAGAAATCGGAACGATCATATAAATCAAAAAGAAGAAAGTAAGATAAATGCAGAAAATTGTTGAACTACAAGAACTCGTTTCAAAAAGAATACAAGAACAGAAATATTCAAAGTTTCCACAAGAACTATATGATCCCTTGGATTATATCATGTCCTTAGGAGGGAAAAGAATGCGACCCGTATTAGTGTTGTTGGCGCATCACTTGTATTCTAATAATCATGAGGAAGCGATGGATGCAGCAATTGCAGTAGAAACCTTTCATAATTTCAGTTTGATACACGATGATATTATGGATGCTGCGCCTATACGTAGAGGCAAGCCAACGGTACACGAAAAATGGAATCACAATACAGCTATTTTATCTGGAGATGTGATGTTGGTGAAAGCATATGAGCATTTGGTAAATTACCCGAAAGAAATATTGCCCGACCTACTTCGCTTGTTCAATAAAACAGCGGTAGAAGTTTGCGAAGGACAACAAATCGACATGCTTTTTGAAACTCAAACAGATGTAAAAGTTGAGGAGTACATTAAGATGATTGAATTGAAAACTGCAGTACTACTCGGATGCAGTTTAGAAATAGGCGCTATGATCGCAAATGCGCCCGCTGAAGAGGCTCAAATGCTTTACGAGTTCGGTAGACTTATGGGAATAGCTTTTCAGCTCCAAGACGATTATTTAGACGTTTACGCAAATCCCGAAAAATTCGGTAAGCAAGTAGGCGGAGATATTATTGCAAATAAGAAAACATTCCTATGGATTGAGGCGCATGCCTTAGCTAAAGATCAGCAGTTAGAAGAGCTGAAGCACTGGGAAAGCATACAAGTATTCAAAGCCGAAGACAAAGTTTCGGCCATCACCAAAATCTACAACGAACTAAACATCCCACAACTCACCGAAAACAAAATCAAAGAATACGCCGACCAAGCCTTCTCAATCTTAAACAACATCAAAGGCAACGAGAAAGTGAAAGCGCTGCTGGTGAAGTTGTCGGAGGACCTTCTTGTCAGAGAGCATTAATGACTGTCGTTAGTCCTTAGTCGTTCGTCGTTAGACATATTAATTAGTCGTTCGTCGAAGAGTCCTCTCTTCGACAAAAAAGTCCGTTCGTCGAAGCGTCCCTGTCTGACGCCAGGCAGGCTCACTCCGACATTTTCCTTATTTCGTTTGTAAAATGCTCCAATCTACCAGCTAGCAGCATAATTCATAATTCATAATTTATAATTTATAATTCATACTTCCTCCAACGACCAAGGACTATTTTCGAACTTTCGGACCTTCGGATCTTCTACCATTCGGAAAAACTGACATACTACATTTGTAGTATTTTTTATATGAAAGATAATGCTGAGATTAGATATACTTAATCAAATACTTATGCTTAAAGTTTCTCTAAAACTCTTATCAATTATATTTATTACAATGCTTATTGCGTGTAATTCAAATGATCAGAATCTAAAAAATAATTCAGACTCTAATGTTGATTCAGCTACAACGGTAAAATTTGTTCCTTTTAACAATGTAGATGAATTGAGAAGTAAATTATCACTAATCGGAATTGGTGAACTAGGCAAATGGAGAGAAGATGGAATGGGAGGGTATATGAGTATTACACCTTATTACGAATTTGGTGATGAATCTAAACCAAACAATATTGCACTTTATTTAGAAAGTGATAATTCAAGCACAATTAAAACTTTGAAAATGGTATTAAACATTTATAATAATGATAGTAAAAATGCAATTTCTGAGTTTATAGATGTGATCGATAAAACATACAAAGTGCTTGGTTTAGAAACTGACACTAAAATATTAAATGAACTTAAACATGGAAAAGAACTAAAAGCTGAATCTGAGAATTATAAATGTGAAACTATAAAAGTGAAATCGAATATTGAGACATGGAAGTTTATCGTTGAAACGAAGTAAAAATTATATTGGCGAAGCTTAAGTTAGTAATATGATTGCTAATAAATTCTATTTAAAAAATACAATTAACCAAGCTGAAGAAAACTCAATTCTATTAAAGTTTAAGGAAGCATATAAAGATTTTCCAGAAGGTATTATTGATCAGCCCGACAAACCTGATTTTGTAGTAAATGGTGAAAAAAAAATCGGCATAGAAATCACACAAGTTTTTAAAGATCAAAATCTTTCAAATGGTTCATTGATTATGGCAAAAGTCTCATTTTTAATAAATCTTCATGATAATTTATTGTCTAAGTTAGAAGAAGTAGATTTTCCAAATTGTATATTTTCAATTCATATCAAAAATGAAATTTATTCAAATAAATTAGATGCTCGTGAAATATCAACTTATTGCTTTGAGGAATTTATTTCTAAAAAGCATCTTTTATCTGGAAACGGAAATCCTGAATTCATAAACAACGGAGAATTGCCACCCATAGTTGAAGGTTATACAATATATATATTTGATGGGTTATCAAAAATTGATTACATATTAACGGGTTCAGCTATTGGTTTGCCATTAAAAAATGAAGATATTCAATATGTCTTAGATAAAAAAGAACTTGCTAAAATAGGTTATTCAAATTGTAATGAATATTGGTTAGTCATTAAAGAGGGCTCTGGAGAAGCAGATTATTTTGGAATTTCGACTATTGAAAATTCAATGTTAAAAACTTCTTTCGACAAAGTATTTCTATTACGCCAAAGAAATTCACAGTTAATAAAACTCAAATAATATTTAATTTGAATATATTAATTTTGGTGTTAAATCAAATATTCAATTAGTCAAGCATCAAGTAGTCAATAAGTCAATTAGTCAAGCAATAAAGCAATCAAGAATCAAAATGTCAACCATAGCCGCCCTAAACATGACCCTCGATGGTATTTGCGATCATACAGCCGGAGTGCCGGATGAAGCATTGCATCAGCATTATACTCGTTTGATAGAGGAAGGAGGAGTTGTTTTATATGGACGAGTTACGTATGAGTTGATGAAGTTCTGGAAGCCCTTTGTAAACGAGCCTTCCGGAGAAAAAGCTATGGATGATTTTGCAAAGGCTATTCATCAAATTCCTAAACTAGTTTTTTCGAATACGATAAAAGATACGGACTGGGACACAGCCACACTGGCTACAAAAGATTTAGTAGAAGTAGTAAAGGAACTCAAGAAAAATTCATCGAAAGATATTTTAATCGGCAGCAGAAGTTTAATTATTCAACTCTTGAACCTTGGTTTAATTGATGAACTACAAATCTGTATCCACCCGATGCTAGAAGGAAACGGAATGCGATTGTTTGATCAAATTAACGAAAGAATCATGCTAAGGCTAAGCAATACTATTACATTCGATTCAGGAGCGATAGTGCTTATTTATAAATTCTAAATTCTAATATCTAAATAATATGAACTAGCTACTAACTACTAGCTACTAAAAACTAATTCTAAATCCTAATATCTAAATCCTAAATTCTAATATCTAAATTCTAAATTCTAAATAAATAGCTACCAGTTACCAACTACCAGCTACCAACTACCAGTAACTTTTTCAAGAAACCAAATGAAAAAAATCCTCACCTCCATCCTCATCTTAATTGCATTCAATTCTACTTCCTTTGCTAAGCTATTATATTCTACAAAGCTTGAAGCTGGGTTTATGAAGTATAGATATGAAACTGTTACTTATGAACCAGGAACATCTTGGAAAGGTTATTACCTAAGCAAAAATCAAAATGGTTTATGTTTTAATTCTGTGCATGGACTCAATTTTTTCAATAAGAAATTGTTTACTGGAATTGGCTTAGGTTATTTGAACTTCGAAGGTATTAATGGTTTATCCGTATTTGCTGATATAGATTATTTACCATTTAAAACTAAACTTACACCTTTTGTAAACTTAAAAATTGGCTACGATCATATTTGGAATCAATATGTGAATGGTACAGGCTCGAACCATACAGAACTCAACCTAGGGCTTAAATATAGTATTAACGATAAATCTAGCATTTACGTCAAGGGAGGTATGCTCTTCACTCAACAAGCATTTTTGTTGCCCTTTACGATAGGAATGAAATTTTAATTATGAATTATTAATTATCCTGCCTGTCGGAAGACAGGGAATTATCGTTCGGCCATACTATTTTACGATTTTCTATTTTCTATTTTTTTTGTCGGAGTGAGGACACTCCGACGAACGAGCATACGAGTCCCGCACGTGCGGGAAGCAAACGAACACACGAGCAAACTAGTTTTCCGGAAACAACCCAACCCCAACCTTCACCAACATTCCAAATGTATTTTGTTTTGGGCTTAAATCGCCTGTAATTGATGCTCCGAAAGCTAAAACTGGTAAGGGTTTAAATGCGCAATCGAATTCGAAGGGCAAGCAGATGCTATTGATTTTTTTCTCCTCGTAGTAATCTGTGCCAAAAATTACTCCTGGTTTGGTATAAAGGAAATTTCCTCTTTGAACTCCAGTTAATAAACCTAATCCAGCCGTAGCACTTACTTGAACAAATTCGTTGCCTTTAATTCTTCCAACCATCAATGCATAGTTTTTAGAAAATTCCACTGGTTGTGCTCCCCAATTAATTGCTTCATCCATGAATTCATATCGGAATTTAAAGAGTGTATTGTTATGCGATACATTCATCCATGCAGCTGTACCTAATCTAAAAAAGTTGGTATTACTGTAAAATCCTGCGCCCAAATCAGCCCAGATATTTATATTATTTGCCTTGTTTGTCTTAGTCGAATCTTGCGAAAACCCACTCGAAACAAAAGTTATAGCGAATATTATTGCTAGGATTAGTTTTTTCATAATACAATATAGTGAATTTTGAATTATGAATTATGGATTATGAATTATGGATTATGAATTATGAATTATGAATTATGGATTATGAATCCTAAAATCTAAATTCTAAATTCTAAATTCTAAATTCTAAATAAATAGCTACCAGCTACCAACTACTAGTTACCAGCTACCAACTACCAACTACCAGCTACCAGTTACCAGTTACCAGCTACCAACTACCAACTACCAACTACCAACTACCAGCTACCAGTTACCAACTACCATCCCGATAGCTATCGGGAACCAACTATGAGCACACGAGCACACGAGCATCGATTTACTTTCCGTAAACGATAGTTATACCATTACAATGCTAGGAGTGGAGTTCTACAGAGAAATTAACGGTATCGTAGATCATTTGTACGACGGCGCTAGAGATTCATTGCAAATCATAAACGTAGCGTAAAAATGAAAAAGCCTTCTAGATTTCTAGAAGGCTTTTTCGATATTTTCTTTTATTCCTGTCGAAGCGAGCCTGCCTGTCGGTAGACAGGGACGCTTCGACGAACAATCATTTATTGGCACATTAACTCATTGGCACATTGGCTCATTGAATTACTTTTCTTTCCTAATAAAATCTACCACAATCGGTGTTGCAACGAACAATGATGAATATGTTCCGAAGATTACCCCAATTAACATTGCGAATGAGAAGCCTCGTAGAATTTCACCACCGAAGATGAATAGAATGATCAACACGAACATCGTTGTTAAACCTGTTACCATTGTACGGCTTAATGTGCTGTTCAATGCGTTGTTGATTACTGGTGCTAAACCTTCGTTTTTAGTATGGTGTAAATTCATATACTCACGAACACGGTCGAATACTACAACTGTATCGTTCATTGAGTAACCCATTACGGTTAATACCGCAGCGATGAATTGTTGGTCGATATCTAATGAGAATGGTAAAATTCCGTTGAAGATAGAGAACAATGATAATAAGATTAAAACGTCGTGTAATAACGCAACCATTGCACCCATACCAAACTGCCATCTTTTGAATCGGATATAGATATAGAAGAATACCGCAGCTAATGATAATAAGATAGCCCATACTGCAGATGTTTTAATATCATCAGCGATAGTAGGACCAACTTTTTGTTGAGATAAGATTTTACCAGTATTATCACCAATAGATGATAATCCGTTCATCAATTTACCTTCAACTTGTTTCTCAGCTTCGTCGCCACCTTTTTCAATTAAGTAACTAGTAGTAATTTTTACTTGGTTTGAAGAACCGAAAGTTTTCACTTCTGGAGCACCACCAAATTCTTTTGCTAAAGCTGTACGAACATCTCCTACAGAAACTTCTTTATCAAAACGAACTACATAAGTACGTCCACCTTTGAAATCTACACCGAAACTTAATCCTCTGAAGATGATAGAAACGATACCCGCAACAATAATTACTGTTGAAATAGTATAGAATATCTTTCTTCTCGATAAGAAGTCGAAATCTGCATCTTTAAAGAATCCTTGAGTGAATTTATTTGTGAATGATACCACTTTATCTTTAGCAATTTGTCCTTCAAAAATTAATCTTGAAATAAAGATTGCTGCGAATAATGAAGTAACGATACCGATGATCAATGTAGTAGCGAAACCTAAGATTGGACCAGAACCGAAAGCGTATAAAATAACACCTGAGATTAAGGTTACAACGTTCGCATCGATGATAGATGAATAAGCATTTCTGAAACCGTCGGCAATTGCCATACGGAATGATTTGCCCGTTTCTAATTCTTCTCGAATACGTTCGTAGATAAGTACGTTCGCATCTACCGACATACCGATGGTTAATACGATACCTGCGATACCAGGAAGTGTAATTACAGCTCCTAATGATGCAAGGATACCCATGATGAAGAATACGTTCGCGAATAAAGCTAAATCGGCAATAACACCCGCTTTATTGTAGTAGATCGCCATGAAAATTAACACTACGATTAAACCTACAACAGATGAAATTAAACCTGCATTAATAGCTTCTTGTCCTAATGATGGACCAACGATAGCTTCTTCTACGATACGTGCTGGAGCTGGTAATTTACCTGCTTTTAACACGTTCGCTAAGTCTTTTGTCTCGTTTACAGTGAAACTACCAGAGATGTTAGAAACACCACCAGAGATTTCGTTTTGTACTGTAGGAGCAGAGTATACATAGTTATCAAGTACAATTGCAATTGATTTCTTGTTGTCTTTATCAGCAGAAGCTTCAGCAGTCATTCTTCTCCAAACTTTAGCACCATCAGTATTCATAGCCATGATTACTTCTGGGTTACCTTTTTGGTCGATATCCGAACGAGCATCTGAAATTACTTCACCACCTAGAGGTGCTTTACCATCTCTTGTGTTTGCTCTAATAGCATATAATTCAAATACATTTTTAGCATTGATTGATTTTACTCCCCATAAGAAACGAACGTCTGAAGGGAAATTAGATTTCACTTCTGGCATTGCTAAGTATTGGTTTACTTTAGCTGTATCTCTTAATAATGCAAAACCTACTACCGGGCCTGGTGCAACGATTTGTTGTCCTTGCTCATTTTGACCAAGATTTGGGTTTAACACCGCAAATAAAGGATTGTCTTTTGCGAATGTTGCAAACGACTTGTCAGCAGTGTCTTTTTTACCTGTATCAGATTTTACATTCTTTAATAATGCTAAATCGTTATCAGCTTTCTTAGCTGTATCTGTAGTAGCAATACTTGTAGTATCGCCAGCTGGCAATACATCAGTTTTGCTAATTGCTAATTTATCTTTTAAAGATTTGTTTGCTTTGTCTAAGTAGCCAATTACTTCTGAGTTTGCATATACATCCCAGAATTCTAATTGAGCAGAACCTTGTAATAATTTACGAACACGCTCAGGATCTGTAACACCTGGTAATTCAATTAATACACGGTTGCTACCTTGTTGTAATTGAATGTTTGGTTGAGTTACACCGAACTTATCGATACGAGTTCTTAAGATATTGAATGAACGGTCGATTGCACTTTGTGCTTCAGCCTTCAATACTTTAATTACTTCGTCGTTAGAAGAATTGTAAGTAATACGTGGTGAGTTCTCTTTTGTAGCAAATACAGAAGCTAATTTCACATTTGGATCTAAGTTCTTGTACTCGTTGCTAAATAAGTCGATGAAGTTCTGATCACTTCTCGCACTTTTTTGCTCAGCAATACGAATCGCTTTGTTGAACGTAGTATCCGTGTTATTGTTAGCCATTGAACGAACTAAATCACTTAACGAGATTTCCATCGTAACGTTCATACCACCTTTTAAATCCAAACCTAAGTTCAATTGTAATTGCTTACACTCTTGGAACGTAAATTTTGCGAAACCTAAGTTGTACACAACTTCTGTTTCCATCGAATCTAAATACGCTTTCTCACGTTTAATGTCGCCTGCGGCATACTCTTTCGCATCACTCTCCACGCTGTTTGCAACAAACGTGAACGATAGTGAATACAAACATGCAATCGATAACGCGATTGCAAAAAACCTAATAGCACCTTTTCCCTGCATAAAATTGTTTAATTAGCTTATTTCTTTGTTATGGTTATTAATTCTGTCTTTTATACTTTTTGACAAGATTGCAAATCTAATTAAATTTTTAAATTAAAAAAGAGCCATTTAGGCTCTATTTATCTATATTTTCCAACATCTTGTGGATACTTTAAAAATTTACGAAAGCTTGTTTTTCAGGTAGTTAGATAAAATGTCTATCTCATTGCTAATATCATCGTTGTTATGAATCACAAATTCACAGCTCGTTTTATAAGGCAATAAGTATTGATCATAAGCTGGCATTACATGGTTATACCACTGATATAGAATCATATCCTTCGTATATCCTCGCTCAATCTGGTCTCTCGTTAATCGTCTGTTCAATTTAATCTCATGATCAGCATCTACAAACACTTTGTAATCAAACAATTCGAATAATTCGGTGAAATGGAAGATGAACAATCCTTCAATGACGATAATAGGGGCAGGATTGATGCATAAGATCTCTCTATTCTCTTTCGGAACGTTAAAGGTATATTCCTCTTTTTTAATGGTTTTACCCGATAATAAAGCGGTAATATCTTGATATAATAGTTCTCGTTCTATGCCCTCTGGCAAATCAAAATTGATATGCCCATTCTCATCTACCAATTGCGTATGCATTGGTTTGTAGTAATGATCTTGAGAAATCAGGCAAATATCACTCGGATTGAAATGATTTAATAGGGAATTCAACAAATATGTTTTCCCCGAGGCACTACCTCCAGCAATCCCAACTAAATAAGGCTTCTGCATTTTATTCCTTCGGTATAGAATAGTTTAAATTTACTCTGAACTTTTGATCAACTGCACCAAGCAAATTAACCGCTGCTTTGGATACCACAATAATTACGTTTTCATTATCACCAGTTTCGGGGAGTGTGCCGATGACTTTTACATAAATACTTTTATTGTTCATTAAGTTCGTTACTCGTATGATGGTGCCAATTGGCGCAGTTTTATGCAAAGCAATGCTTTTCTTCGGATTAATGCTTTTATCGTTTATCCAACCAGCAATACCTGTTTCCGAAAATTCAGTGCTTTGTAAATATTTATTATCTCTAGTGCTAACCTTCGCATCTGCAGTACCTTTTGTTACTTCCACCTTCACATTCTTAGCCTCTTCTTCTGTAGGTTCTATAAGCTCTGGGTTTTCGATAACAACTCCTTTTTTCGGTATTTTTAATTTTTGATGATAAGATAAACTTGTACCTTTTATATTGTTGATCTCACGAATCTCGGTAACCGTAATGCCGTATTTTTTAGCGATTTGGTAAAGTGTTTCTCCTTTTCCAACCGTATGGTTTACGTATTGAGTTTTATCTAATTTTGGGTTCTTAATAATTTGTTCTTTAGGCTCTTCATGTTCAACAACAACAGGCTTTGTAGGAATAACTGCTTTTGATGGAACTTTAATAATCTGACCTAAATCCAGAATCGTACTCGATAAATTATTTACTTGTTGTAATGTAGTAGGAGTGGTGCCATAGATTCTAGCAATACCATAAAGTCCTTCACCTTTCTCTACTTTATGTAAAATATATCTCTTCCCTTCAATAGTTTCTACGCCAACAGAATCTACATTGGCCATGCTGATCATCGGGATTAGAAAGAATAACAACGCTAAAATTCTTCTCATTTCAATTAGATATAGTCTGCAAATCTACTAAAAATCGCTTAGCTTTCGAATACAATAATTTGCCTAGGATCTACCAATAAGAGTATTTTAGCACCAATTCTGATCAAATAATCGTATTCCGTTCTCATTCCATCAATGTCTATCCTAATCTTATCAATTTCTTGCTTCCCATCAGAAATACTTAACTGTGCTGGCTCAGATATACTTAAGGTAAATCGCTTATTCCCGTATTCCAAAACATGTTGCATAGGTTCCTTCTCGGCATGCTGAATATCTAACAGAATTTCCTTGCTTACTGGCGATTCTATTTTTTCTTTTTTTAGATTGATGAATTCATAACGTTTCGGAGAAATCTTAGCAGGGTAAACCTTTAATTCACCATCAAAAATCTCTTCTAATTTCAATTCGGAACTCGACCATACCTCTTGCTCCATCGTTAAATCATAACACATCAAAATCGATTGATTCATCAAATTTTGTTCATGATAATAACTCAGAATTACATACGGATATTGCAAATGCACGATAGTGCATACATACTGATCCAAGCTCGGGAAATGCCATGTTTTATTAGCATCCGGGTTCCATAAATAAAACTCCTTTGTATCACTTTTGCATTCTAAATACAAAGCCGTATCCCTCGGGTTTACATGAAACCTCCAGATGGTATCGGTGGTGGTTATTGTTTTCATCCTTTTTTTACTGGTGTTCGTCGGAGTGTCCCTGTCTGCCGCCAGGCAGGCTCACTCCGACACTCCCGGGGTTAAAACCCCGGGTTACTAATTATCGTAGCTTTTAACTATCACCCCCCTTCCTTCCAAAGCCTTGATAATACTATAATTCTCGGCTTTGTTGTTGCCTTCGAATAGGAGTCGATTGTTTCGTAGCATGAGTAAGTTTAGCTTCGGTATCGACAGTAATTCTTTCGGTAAGGTAGAAATATTATTCGTGCAAATATCTATTTCCTGAAGGTTGGGCAAGTTAAGAAGTTCGGTGGGGAAGTATTGAAATTTATTACTTTGAATATCTATTCGTTCAAGCGATTCAATGTTTTTCAAGCACATGGGTAAAGATTCCAATTGGTTTTTTTGAACATAAATGAATTTCAATTTCTTTAATTCACAAAGTTCATCAGGTAGTTTTTTTATTTTATTGAAGGATAAATATAGACGTTCTAAGTTCTCTAAATGCTTTATCGAAGTGTCTAATGTAGATATCGAATTGAAATAGAAATCCATATCCGTTAATTGCTTCAAACGGTAGAATTCTATAGGGATTACAGAGATTTGATTTGCGTAAAATATGATGGATTTTAAAGTTTGAATGCGCTCAATTTCGGAAGGTATTTTTGAAATATTATTATACGCTAAATTGATATGAGTGATTTTTTTCGCCTTAAATAATGTTGATGGAAATTCCGGAAGTTTGTTTTTCACCAAGCTAATTCTTTCTAAAGACTTTAAATTTCTACGAGGAATTTCAATCGATTTTAATTCATTGAAATTTAAATTAACTTCTTTAAGACGCTTGTTTTTCCTAAGTTTTTGAGGGTATGCAATAAAACAATTATTACTTAGGTTGATGTATTCAAGATTTCTAAAACGCTTAACCTCGGCAGGCAATTCCCTGAATTGTTTTTCAGATAAATTCAGAATAAAAACCGAATCCTTATTCTTCAAGGCAAGATCCATATCGGAATAGACTTTTCCACGCTGAGCAAATGACTCAATCGTAATTAAAAGGAATAATATTAAATACTTAAATTTCATCGATTGAATATTATTCTAGCTGTCAATTACATTCATAATTCCCCGACTTCCGAAAGGCATTATAATTCATAATTATTTTTCAAACGAGCACACGCGAGCTAGCGAGTCCCGCACGTGCGGGAAGCACACGAGCACACGAGCAAACGATCACACGAACTAAAAGCCAGTGTAGCTATGCGGACTAAACCCTTTCAGCTCTTTCTTAAGTTCGTCTGAAACATTCAATCTGTCGATGAATGCATGCATACTTTCTTGAGTGATTTTGCTGTTTGTTCTGGTTAAATCTTTCAGTGCTTCGTATGGTTTCGGATAGCCTTCTCTTCTTAAGATTGTTTGAATTGCTTCAGCAACTACAGCCCAGTTATCTTCTAGGTCTTGCTCAATTGCTTCTTTATTCAACATCAATTTTAAGAAACCTCTTTCTAAAGATTTTAATGAGATTAAGGTATGTGCAAATGGTACACCAATATTTCTGAAAACTGTTGAATCTGTTAGGTCGCGTTGTAATCTAGAGATAGGAAGTTTAGCAGATAAGAATTCGAAAACGGCATTCGCCATTCCTAAATTTCCTTCTGCATTTTCGAAGTCGATTGGGTTTACTTTATGTGGCATTGCAGATGATCCTACTTCGCCTTCTTTAATTTTTTGTTTGAAGTAATTCATCGAAATATATTGCCATATATCTCTCGACATATCAATTAAAATAGTGTTGATACGTTTGAAGTTATCGCACATTGCAGCAAACTGATCGTAATGTTCTACTTGTGTAGTATGCTGAGAACGATGTAATCCTAAATTGTTATTTACAAATTCATTAGCAAAAAGCACCCAATCTATTTGAGGGAATGCTGCTTTATGCGCATTCAAATTACCCGTAGCACCACCAAATTTTGCAGCGTAAGGGATATGTGATAATGCTTTAAGTTGAACTTCTAATCGCTCTACAAATACTTGCATTTCTTTGCCTAAGCGAGTAGGAGATGCTGGTTGCCCGTGTGTATGTGCTAACAATGGAATATCTTTCCAATCTTCCGCTAATTTTTTCAAATGATTAATTAGTGAATGTAATTCTGGCAACATTATTTTTTCTACAGCATGCTTTAAACTTAATGGAATAGCTGTATTGTTGATGTCTTGAGATGTTAATCCGAAGTGGATGTATTCTAAAGAATCTGTAATATTTAGTTCTTGTAATTTTTCTTTTAAGAAATACTCAACCGCTTTAACATCGTGGTTAGTAGTTTGCTCTATCTCCTTAATTCTTCCTGCATCTCTCTCGTCGTTGAAGCAAATGTAAATTTCTCTTAATTGTAATTCCTGATCCTTTGTAAGAGGGGTGAATCCTTTTAATCCTAATTTAGATAGGGCTAAAAAGTACTCCACTTCAACCCATACTCTGTATTTAATTAGCGCAGACTCAGAGAAATAAGTAGCTAAAACATTTGTCGATTTTCTATAACGTCCGTCGATTGGAGAGATGGCATTTAAGGTGTGAAGTATCATAATTTCAATTTTCTACAAATTTAGTATAATTTCTCAATGCCATTAAAATTTCATTCTTTATAGTTTCAGGTATTATCTTAGCGACATGTCGATTCAGGAGGTATTAAAAAAATATTGGGGTTATGACAGTTTTCGATTTCCACAAGATAAGATTATCGAAAGCGTTATGGCCGGCAATGATACACTCGCTCTGCTACCAACAGGGGCAGGGAAATCGATATGTTACCAAGTGCCTATCATGGCAAAAGAGGGAATAGGAATTGTTGTTTCACCATTAATTGCATTAATGAAAGACCAAGTTTCTCAGCTTAAACGCAGAGGAATTAATGCCATTGAAATTGTAAGTGGAATGACAGCCAGAGAAATAGATATTGCTTTGGATAATTGCATTTTCGGAAATGTAAAGTTCTTATACTTATCTCCAGAACGTTTGCAAAATGAGCTAGTGCAAGAGCGCCTCAAACGTATGAACGTTAACCTATTAGCCATAGACGAAGCGCATTGTATTTCTCAATGGGGCTATGATTTTCGTCCTGCATATTTAAATATTGTTAGCATTCGTACTATTCTCCCAAAGGTTCCTGTATTAGCATTAACAGCAACAGCTACTGCACAAGTAGTTGTAGATATTCAAGAGAAATTAAGTTTCACTAAACCCAATGTTTTCAAGATTTCTTTCGAAAGAAAAAATCTGAATTACTTAGTGTTAAAAGAAGAAAGTAAGTATCAAAGATTATTGAGAATACTATCGCGTGTACCAGGATCGGCAGTAATATATGTTCGAAACAGAAAACAAACAGAAGAGATTTCGAAATTTTTAAATGCAAACGGACATTCAGCAGATTTCTACCACGCAGGTGTAGAAATGAAATTGAGATCGCAGAAGCAAGATGCATGGATATTGAACAAGATCAATGTTATTGCTGCTACAAATGCTTTTGGAATGGGTATAGATAAACCTGATGTTAGATTAGTGGTGCATATGGATTTGCCTGATAGTTTGGAAGCATATTACCAAGAAGCAGGTAGAGCAGGTAGAGATGGCCTGAAATCCTTTGCAGTATTGCTTTACCAAGATGCTGATGTTTTAGAATTGAAAGCAAAATCGGAAGATTCTTTCCCAGCTTATGAAGATATTCCTGCAACATATCATCATCTCTATAATCATTATAACATTGCTTATGGAGCCGGTAAAGATTTATCGGTAGAGTTTGATTGGGTTGCTTTTTCTAGGCAATATCAAATCGGAATTCCGAAATTAATACAGATAATGAAATTGCTCGAGAAGGATGGATACATTCACCTTTCCGATGCTTATAAAAATGATACACGCATCAGGTTTCTTGTAAACCCAGAACAGTTGTATGCTTTCCAAATTGCCAATGCTCATTTCGATTTATTCCTCAAAACTCTTTTAAGATCTTACGGAGGATTGTTTGAAGATTATGTAGCCATACAACTAAAGGATCTGATAAAACGTACAGGTTTACACGAAGACGAGTTCAATAGGCAATTGAAATTGCTTCAAACTTATCAGATAATCGATTATTCGGCAGGTAGCCAATTACCTATTCTTACATTTTTAGAGGAAAGATTACAAAAGCAACAACAGCATTTCGATAAAGTATATTGGAAACAAAGGAAGCAGGTAATGCTCGAGAAAATACAGGGAATGAGCGATTATGTGCTCGAAAACACTTGCAGATCTAAACAAATTTTAGCCTATTTTGATGAGTTGGATTACGACTCTTGCGGGCAGTGTGATGTGTGCTTGTCAAGAAAAAACACTGAAAATCAACGAGAAATAAAAGAAAAAATCTTTCAACGAATCATAAACGAAAGCTCAAAAGAAAATTTATCTTTGCCACGTATCTTGAGAAAATGGACTGATTATGAAGAAAATCAGCTTAAAAACGCACTTCAGGAATTAATAGATGAGGGTAGGATACAATATAATGACAAAAACGAAGTTATAGTAAAAACACAAAAGCATTGAAAAGTATAATTCTAACGGTTACCAACGATTTAACATACGATCAGCGAATGCACAGAGTGTCTACTACGCTTCACAAAGCTGGTTACAAAGTACTACTTGTCGGACGAAAAAGAACATTTTCCATACCTCTTAAAGAACAAGCTTACGCGCAAAAGCGTATTAACTGCTATTTCGAGAATGGTAAATTGTTTTACCTAGAATTCAACCTCAGATTATTCTTCTTTTTACTATTCAATAAATTCGATATCGTTAATGCTAATGATTTAGATACTATTCTTCCTTGTTTCTTTGTTTCAAGATTAAAAGGAAAAGAATGTATTTACGATGCACACGAATATTTTACGGAAGTGCCAGAAGTTATACATCGCCCATTCACTAAAAAAGTATGGGAAATATTAGAAGGTTATATCATTCCAAAGCTTAGGCATTGTTATACTGTTAGCGAAAGCATTGCTACTTTATTTCAAGAAAAATATAAAACCAATTTCGATATCATTCGCAATGTTCCAATTCTGAATAGCGATAAAGAGATTTTATATCAGTACAACGAAGAACACGAACGTTATATCATTTATCAAGGAGCCTTAAATCAAGGTCGTGGTTTAGAACCATTAATTGAAGCGATGCAATGGGTCGATTGTCATTTGTACTTAGTAGGAGAAGGGGATCTAAGCGAAGACTTAAGAGTAATTGCACAGAAATTTAAAGTGAAAAGTAAGGTGAAATTTATGGGTTATATAGAGCCTGCTAAATTACCTAACATCACTAATAAAGCATATTTAGGCATTAATGTTTCCGATAATCTTGGCTTGAGTTATTATTATTCTTTAAACAATAAATGCTTCGATTATATTCATGCTGGTATTCCTTCGGTAACGAACGATTTCCCAGAATATCAAAAGATCAACGAGAAGTACCAAGTTGCTGTATTAACAGATTTGAATGCTAAAAATTTAGCAGATTCTATTAATCTATTGTTAAACGATAACGCTTTATACACTAAGCTTAGAAGCAATTGTATATTAGCCAGAGAAGAATACAACTGGCAAAAAGAAGAGCAAAAACTTCTGGAAATTTACGAGCGAGTAGCTTAACGATTCTTTACTGCCTTAGCATAGGCAATCAGTTTGAAATAATCTAAATACGTTAAATTGGGTTGCTCCGAAAGCAAATTCCTCAACACTCTATTTTCAATAATTTTATAGAAAAATTCTAGAATTGGAATCAATCCCATCTTCTGTAATTTCAAAAAGAAATAGATTAAACGAACGTGTTCTTTTTCTTCAGCCTTAAGAAAATCTTTTTCTATTCTGGCTAAATTAACACATGCCATTTCAACCTTATTCAAATAGATATCCGAACGCTCTACACCCAAATGAATAGTAGGGTTGTCGATATGTAATACTTTGTATTGAAGACGTTCTAATTCTATACAGAAAAGCGTATCCTCATGTCCGTATTCCCTAATGTTTTCGTTAAAACGTACAGTTTCGAAAATGCTTTTCTTAATTAATAAATTACAAGTTTTAACACTGAAATAAGGTTCTTTTTCTCTCAATGTAGAAGAGATGGCTTCGCGTTTATTTCCATATTTCCAACGAAGCATATGCTTGTTAGATTTTGGAGTTTTTTCGTACACAATTCCACCATATACAATATCAGCTTTATCAATAGCATCAATATAATTCAGAATGAAATTCTCGGTTGGAATTAACATATCTGTATCGATAAATAACAGATTGGGGTATTTAGCCTTTTGAGCTAATAAATTACGTAAGGCAGATCTACCAATGTTTGAACTTAGGTTTTCTAGGGTAACTCCTGGAATACTGTTTATTTGAAGATTTTCCTCCTTGTGCTCTGTGGAAGCATCATCTATACAAAGTATTTCGAAATCGATATTCGACTTAGAAGCGAGTATATAAAGCTTGTTTACAAGCTCGTAAACGGGATAATTATATATTGGTATGAGTATCGATAGCACATTGCAAATTATAAATTTTTATATGAATGATGCAACCCTTTCGAAATTACTTTCGTCATTAGTGAAAATCAAGAATATGAAAAAGACATTACTTACCATCTTATTATTATCGGGGATCGCCTTAGGTTTAAGTCCGATATTATTCGCTAAATCATTTGCTATCTCAGAACTTAAGAATAGAAATTCAGAAACAGAATATAGAGAAGTGAAAGGTTTTACAAAGATTGAAACATCAGGAGCATTCGAAATTAGAATTATAAAATCAGATACTTATTCGGTAAAAGTGGAGGCTGATGAAAAAATATTGAAAAGCATTATTACCGAGGTTGTAGGAGATAAGCTTGTTATTCGTTTAGATAAGAGCGGAAAAAACGATTGGGATTCTAAAATGAATGCAAGGTTAATTACCATTCAGATGCCTACTTTAACAGCATTAACTTGTTCAGGAGCTTCGGAAGTGCATTCTAATGATGTTTTCGAGGTAGAAAAGTTTGAGTTGAAAACTAGTGGTGCATCAGAAGTAGAATTAGGTATCAATGCTAAATTATTAATCTCTAAATTCTCTGGTGCAAGTGATATCGATTTAAAAGGTAAAGTAGATACACATGCCTTAGAAATGACAGGTGCTTCGGATTTAGATGCAGAGAACTTACAAACTAGTAAATACGCGATTAACTCTAAAGGAGCTTCAGATTGCAGAATATATGTTACCGATGAATTGTCGATCAGCGGTAGTGGTGCAAGCTCTATAAAATATAAAGGTTCACCTTCTAAAATTACAAAAGATACTAAAGGCGCAACAGAAGTATCGAAATTGTAATGCTAGATAATTAAGAAAATTGTTCAGAGCCTCGTATTTACGGGGCTTTTTTTATGGCCAAAAAATAGATGATAAAACCTAAGAAATAGCAGAGAATATCCCAATAATCGAAGGTATAATTGCCCATGCTTGGGAATATAAACTCAAATAATACTGTAATAGTAATGAAGATGCTAAATAATTGAAAAAGAGAATGTTTGCGATAATGTACTTTGTAAACAATAGTGTTTTCTATAAGTAGGATTAATGTTGAAAAAAACGGTACGGCAAGTAAATCGTCTAAGTAACTATCTATAAATAGCATAGATACATGGAAAATCTTCTGAGAAATCTGATGAGAGATGCCCAAAAGGAGAACAATTACTTCTAGATAATAAAATCTTAAAAGTTCTTTAGTATTTGGTCTATTTGATTGAATTTTCATCAGAAAATATTACTTTCACAAAACTAAAACTATTTTTTACCCGATGAGTATTCGTTTTACAGATCATCTTACACCTATAGAAAAGAAGAAAGTAATTAATGCATGGGCATTTTACGATTGGGCGAATTCTGTTTATAATCTAACGATTACTTCTACCATATTTCCAATTTATTGGACAGCCGTGAGTACTACCAATGGTTCTACTAAAGTAGCGTTCTTTGGAAGATACTATGAAAACACTGCGTTATACAGCTATGCATTATCTCTTTCGTTTTTAATTGTTGCTTTAATTTCACCCATATTATCGGGTATTGCAGATTACAACGGTTCGAAAAAGAGATTCTTGCAAACCTTTTGTTTTATTGGCTCTGTAAGCTGTTCAGCCTTATTCTTTTTCAACAGAACGAATATTGAATTCGGAATTTTAGCTTTTATGATGGGTACCATTGGTTGGGCAGGGAGTTTGGTTTTTTACAACTCGTACTTACCAGAAATTGCAACCGACGAAGAGCAAGATAAAGTAAGTGCAAAAGGATTTGCCTTAGGATATGTAGGAAGTTCATTATTATTAATTTTAAACTTAATTGTAATCTTATTCCCCGAATCTTTTGGAATACCTAAAGAATCATCGCTTCCAGCACGTATAGCATTTTTAGCAGTAGGTATTTGGTGGTTTGGTTTCGCTCAGTATACGTTCTATTACATGCCTAAAAACAAATCGGGTTTTAGTATAAAATTAGATTCTTTTTGGAAGGGATATAAAGAGTTAGCGAGTGTTTGGAATCAGCTTAAACAACATCGAAATCTAAAATCGTTTTTATACGCATTCTTCTTCTTTACCATGGGTATTCAAACAGTAATGTATGTTGCTGCTTTGTTTGGGAGTAAAGAACTTAAATTAGAAAGCGGACAATTAATCGCAACCATTTTAATTATACAGTTTGTAGCCATTGGTGGAGCTTACCTATTTGCCTTTATCTCTAAGAAAATTGGAAACATTAATGCATTGCTAATTGCATTATGTATTTGGGTATGCATTTGTATTAGCGCATACTTTGTTGTGAATGCAAATCAGTTCTATTTATTAGCACTTTCAGTAGGTGTAGTAATGGGCGGAAGCCAATCATTATCTCGCTCTACTTATTCGAAATTATTACCAGAAAACACAAAAGATACCACCTCATTTTTTAGTTTCTACGACACTTCAGAAAAGATTGCCATTGTACTAGGTACAGCATCTTATGGTATGATAGAAGAATTAACTGGCAGTATGAGAAATTCAGTATTTACATTAGGGGCATTTTTCATCATCGGACTTTTATTATTAACAAGATTGAAGAGAAATTAGTCAAAATCCCCTAAATAGCCTATTTTTGCCAGATGAAAGTCGAAGTATTTATCCCTTGTTTTGTTGATCAACTCTTTCCGAATACAGCATCAAACATGATTGCTATATTGGAGAATTTGGGATGCGATGTTTCATATAATCCTCAACAAACTTGTTGTGGTCAGCCTGCATTTAATTCAGGTTTTTGGGACGAAGCAAAAGTAGTTGCAGAAAAATTCTTAAACGATTATTCTACAGATACCTATATCGTTTCTCCATCGGGCTCTTGTACTGGTATGGTGAAAACCTATTATTCAGAGCTCTTTACAAACTCTGCTTCTCATAATCGTTGCAGAAATATTCAATCGAATATTTTCGAATTCAGCGATTTTTTAATCAATATTCTGAAAGTAGATATAAAAGATTTACAATTAGAAATGAAAGCTACATACCACGATTCTTGTGGGGCTTTAAGAGAGTGTGGCATTAAGAAAGAACCTCGTCAGCTACTTTCTATGATTAAAGGAATAGAGCTTGTTGAAATGAATGATGTAGAAACTTGTTGTGGTTTCGGAGGTACATTCTCTGTTAAGTACGAAAGTATTTCTACTGCTATGGCTCAACAAAAAGCGGAGAACGCTTTAGCAACCGGAGCAAAATATATTATTTCTACAGATGCCTCGTGTTTATTACATGTTCAGGCATATATCGAAAAAAATCAATTACCAATTCAAACCATTCATATCGTAGATGTATTAGCCATGGCGATGAATGTTTCTACAACAGTTTAACATGAAAAACGTACTATACATATTCATTTTACTTAGCATTACTGCGTGTAATTCTTCAGAGAACAAAACGGCTTCAACAGAAATGAAAGCAGATTCTGCAGTGATTACAGGAGCCCCAGTTCCACAAGAGCTAGCCGATTTGAATAAGGCAGTAAAAGCTTCTCCAGGTAACCCATCTTCTTACAACGATAGAGCAAAATATTATGTGCTACATAAGCAATTGGATTTAGCGTACGAAGATTTAGCGAAAGGATTTCAAATTGATACTTCATACATGCCATTGTACAATACCTTGGCAGATTATCATTTACACAAAGGAGAACCAGCTCAAGCTAAAGCAGCATTGGAAAATGCACTTAAAGTGAATAAGAAAAGTTTCATGACTTATGTGAAATTAGGGGAGTTGTATTATTTAGTAAAGAAATACGATTTAGCTTTCGAGAAAATTAACGAAGGATTGAAAATCAATAAATATTATTCTGATGGTTATTTCTGGAAAGGAATGATTTATAAGGATAAGAAAGAAACGGATAAAGCTATTTCGAATTTCATGACGGCAGTGGAGCAGGATCCTGAAAACTTCAAAGCCTATATGCAAATGGGTTTAATTTCTATTGAAAAAGGGAAAGCAGATGCTTTAGATCATTTCAATGCAGCCATTAAAATTCGACCGAACAGTACAGAAGGTTATTATGCCAGAGCATATTACTACCAAACGCATAAAGAATTAGATAAAGCTATTCAAGATTATACAAAAGTTACGGAGATAGATTCTACGTATACGAATGCACATTATAACCTTGGGATTATTAGATATGAATTAAGAGTAGTAGATTTGGCAGCCATAGATTTTAGCAGAGTGATAAAGCTAGATCCTAAGTACGCTGAAGCTTATTACATGAGAGGCTTATGTGAAGAAGCTAAAAATAAGAACCAAGAAGCTATTGCAGATTTCGAATTTGCTTTGAGTTTAAAGAGCGATTATTACTTAGCAAAACAAGCGATTACACGAGTGAATAATACAATTAAAGCTATAAATAAATAAAACAATGATGATTAAAGTTACACTTCCTGATGGATCAGTGAAGGAATTTTCAAAGGGCACCTCTTCGTATCAGGTGGCTTTGAGTATATCAGAAGGTTTAGCACGAAACGTGTTGGCTGCTGAGGTTAATGGTGAAGTTTGGGATGCTAGTCGCCCGCTAACGAGCGATGTGAGCTTGAAATTGTTAACCTGGAATGATACCAAAGGAAAGTCTACTTTTTGGCATTCTTCAGCGCATTTAATGGCTGAAGCACTTGAAGCTTTATACCCAGGTACAAAATTTGGTATCGGACCGAGTATCGAAACAGGTTTTTATTATGATGTTGATTTTGGAGATAAACATTTCTCTTCAGACGATTTCAAACAGATAGAAGATAAAATGATTGAATTAGCAAAAACTAAATCAGAATACCTTCGTAAAGAAGTTTCTAAAGCTGATGCTATTCAATATTTCAAAGAGAAAGGTGATGAATACAAACTTGATTTATTAGAAGGATTAAACGATGGCGACATCACTTTCTATTCTCAAGGTAATTTTACAGATTTATGTAGAGGTCCGCATATCCCTAATACAGGTTTTATTAAAGCTGTAAAATTGATGAGTGTGGCTGGAGCTTATTGGAGAGGTGATGAAAAGAATAAACAGTTAACTCGTTTATATGCAGTTACTTTCCCTAAGCAATCTGAACTAACAGATTACTTACATTTATTAGAAGAAGCTAAAAAACGCGACCATAGAAAACTTGGTAAAGAGTTAGAATTATTCGCATTCTCAGAAAAAGTGGGAATGGGTTTACCATTATGGTTACCAAAAGGTGCAGCATTGCGCGAACGCTTGGTACAATTCTTACAAAAAGCACAAGTGAAATCGGGTTATGAGCCAGTAGTAACACCACATATTGCTCATAAGAACTTATATGTTACTTCTGGGCATTACGAAAAATATGGTGCTGATGCATTTCAACCTATAAAAACTCCACAAGAAGGGGAAGAGTTCTTCTTAAAACCGATGAACTGCCCACACCATTGTGAAATTTATAAAACGAAACCAAGATCATACAAAGATTTACCTGTTAGGTTCTCTGAGTTTGGTACTGTTTACCGTTACGAGCAAAGTGGAGAGCTACATGGCTTAACACGAGTAAGAGGCTTTACTCAAGATGATGCACATTTATTCTGCCGTCCGGATCAGGTAAAAGAAGAGTTTATGAAGGTGATTGATTTGGTATTGTATGTGTTTGGAGCATTAGGCTTCGACGATTATACAGCACAAGTATCATTAAGAGATCCTGAAAACAAAACGAAATACATTGGAAGCGACGAAAATTGGGCTTTAGCAGAGGCAGCTATTATTGAAGCAGCTGAAGAAAAAGGTTTGAAAACAGTAGTTGAATTAGGAGAAGCTGCATTTTACGGACCAAAATTAGACTTCATGGTGAAGGATGCTTTGGGTAGAAAATGGCAGTTAGGTACTATTCAGGTAGATTATAACTTACCAGAGCGATTTGAATTAGAATATACAGGAAGCGATAATGCAAAACACCGCCCAGTAATGATTCATAGAGCACCATTTGGTTCATTAGAACGATTTGTGGCCGTATTAATTGAGCATTGTGCAGGTAATTTCCCACTTTGGTTGAGTCCGGAGCAATATATTATCCTCCCAATCAGTGAAAAATATGCAGATTATGCAAAAAGTATTTCAGATTCGCTAAATAATTACGATATTCGCGGGCTAATTGACAACAGAGACGAGAAAATAGGTAAGAAAATCCGTGATGCGGAAATCAAAAAAATACCTTTTATGCTTATTGTGGGGGAAAAAGAACAAGAAGAACAAAAAGTTTCTGTTCGTAAACACGGACAAGGCGATTTGGGAAGTATTCTAATTTCGGAGTTTGTTGAGTTAATGAACAAAGAAATGGCCGTATAAAGTTAGTTAGTAATTAAATTAAGTTAAACAAAACAAAAGGAGGAAACTATAGCACAGAATTTCAACTCTTCTAGATCCGACAATAGATTCGGTAGGAAGAAAGAGGCAGAACACCGTATTAATGAATTCATTAAATCACCAGAGGTACGTGTTGTTATGGATGGAGCTGAGCCAAAAATCTTAAAATTAAGAGAAGCTTTGGCAATGGCAGAGGAAGAAGGATTGGACCTTGTTGAAATATCTCCTAATGCAGTTCCACCAGTATGTAAAATTATTGACTACAATAAGTTTATCTACGAACAGAAAAAGAAAATGAAGGAAATCAAAGCGAAAGCTGCGAAGACAGTCATTAAAGAGATACGATTCGGACCAAATACCGATGATCATGATTTCGAGTTTAAATTGAAACATGCCATCAACTTTTTGGAAGATGGAGCAAAAGTGAAAGCCTTTGTACATTTTAAAGGTAGAGCGATTGTGTATAAAGAGCAGGGAGAGATTTTGTTGCTAAGATTTGCTCAAGCATTAGAAGAGTACGGTAAAGTAGAACAGTTACCTAAATTAGAAGGTAAGAGAATGTTCATCTTTATTGCTTCGAAATCAAAGAAATAATTTAACAATTAAATAAAAAAGCGATGCCAAAAATGAAAACTAATTCCAGTGCTAAGAAGCGTTTTAAGCTCACTGGGACAGGTAAAATTGCACGTAAAAGCGCTTTCAAACGTCACATTTTGACTAAGAAAACCACTAAACAAAAAAGAGGTTTATCTGGTACAGCTTATGTGACTGATGCCGACAGAGGTAATGTTGAAAGAATGCTTTGCATGGGCAAGTAATGCCAAGACAGTTCGGAAAGACGACGACAAATTAATTAATTATTAACCAGGTACCCGGTACTAAGTTCTAAGAGAAGACGCCGGTATCCAAAAAACGTAAAGAAATGCCAAGATCGGTTAACGTTGTTGCGGCCCGCCGCAGAAGAAAAAAAATCTTAAAAGCTGCAAGAGGCTATTGGGGTTCAAGAAGTAAGGTTTTTACAATTGCTAAAAACACACTTGAAAAAGGTATGCAATATGCATATCGCGATAGAAAAGTTAAGAAAAGAGAATTCCGTGCATTATGGATTCAACGTATTAATGCAGGTACTCGTCAACAAGGTATGTCGTACTCAGTATTTATGGGTAAGTTAAATGCTAAAAACATCGGTTTAAACCGTAAAGTATTAGCTGATTTAGCAATGAACAATCCTGAAGCTTTCAAAGCTGTAGTTGATGCAGTAAAATAAACTCAGAATTTATTTATAAGAAAGTCCCTCAAAAACTGAGGGACTTTTTTTTTACATTTAACTATGCTCAATTCGAATTCAGATATCAACAAGCTTCATTTCATTCAGAAAGGCAAGGGGAGAGAAACCCTACTTTTTATTCATGGGATGGGTTGCAATGCCAGTATCTGGTCGAACATGATCAATAACCTGAGCAATACCTATCGTTGTATTGCCATCGATTTACCCGAGCATGGTGAATCTCCAAGCACTGCAAAACCATTTACACTTACCGCTCAAGTAGATGCAGTTCATGATTTCATCATAAAAAATGAACTTGATAAGCAAAACCTTCATTTGATTGGGCACTCCATGGGAGGGCAAATCGCAATAATCTTATCCATTCGATTCCCAGCCTTATTTACTTCACAGGTTTTAATTGCGCCTGCTGGTGTAGAAAGTTATAGCAAAAACGAAAAGATGTTGATAGAAGCAAGTGTTAAAATGCTTCCTTTCTTTAGCTCGGAAGAGCAAATGAAATCTATACTTAAACTCTCTTGGTTCAATAACAACACATCGAAATTGAACAACTATTTATCAGCATTAAGTAAATCGAAAAACTTCTCTTTTGAAAATTATTTTAAGAGTATACAACATTCAATTCTAGCAATGTTGAACGAGCCAGTAGATGTGTTTTTAAAAAGCATTACACTGCCTACCTTAATCATTTTTGGTGAGGATGATAAAATGATACCCAATCCTGTTACCAAAAGGACTAAAACTGTTGAAATTGCGAAGAACGCACATAAGTTGATTCCGAATTCGAACTTATTGATGATACCCAAGAAAGGGCATTTTTTACCATTTGAAGCTGATAATGAGTGTGTAAAAGCAATTATAGATTTTTTGAAGCTATAGAACTTGTAAAAGCTTCCTTACATTGACATTTTTTGGGTAAATGCTACTATATTTACCTTTATCAAATCTAAAAAAATGTTAAAGAAACTACTCATTTTCATTGGAGCTGCAGCTTTATCTTTGCCTGCAATAGCTCAAGAAAAGTTACCTGATAACTTTTTCATGAAGAAACTAAACAATGGACTAGAAATACTAGTTATTGAAGACGCTAACGTACCCTTGGCAACCATCGAAATTGTTGTTAAAAATGGTGCTTACACAGAAGATCCTGAATACAATGGATTATCGCATTTATACGAACACATGTTCTTTAAAGCGAATAAAACGTATCCATCTCAAAAAGCATTTTTAGATAGAGTGAATGATTTAGGAATCTCATTCAACGGAACAACTTCTGATGAGCGAGTAAATTACTTCGTAACATTAAGTAAGGATAAAGTAACAGAAGGTTTAGATTTTATTAATAGCGCAATTCGTTATCCTTTATTTGATACAACAGAAATGCGTAAAGAAAACCCAGTTGTTGCTGGAGAATTTCAACGTGCAGAATCAAATCCTTTCTTCGGTTTATTCGATAGAATGAACAAAGAAGTATGGCAAGATAATTACAGTCGTAAAAATCCAATTGGTGATTATAAAATCATTTACTCTGCAACGGCTGAGAAAATGAATGTCATCAAAAACAAATACTACTTCCCTAACAACTCTTTATTAGCAGTTTGTGGTGATGTAGATCATAACAAAGTATTCGCTGAAATTGAACGTATCTATGGCGATTGGGCACCATCAGGTTTTGATCCATTCCAAAAATGGCCTATACCAGAATTCAAGCCTATCGAATATGCTAAGCAAGTTGTAATTGAGTCGCCAAATGCTCAAGTGCCTTTATTCATGCTAACATACCATGGCCCAGATACTCGTAACGATATCAATGCAACTTATGCTGCTGATGTATTCTCATACATTCTTCAACAAAAAAATGCAAAACTATACAAAGAGTTAGTTGAAACTGGATTAGCATTTCAAGTGAATGTTGGTTACCAAACTGCAAAATATGTTGGTCCAATTCAAATCATCATGGTTCCTTCCCCTCGTAAAATTAAAGAAGCTTACGAAGTATTATGGAAAAATATTAACGAATGGGATAGCGACGATTATTTTAGCGATGAGCAATTGCAAACTGCAAAAGATATGCTTTCTATTCAAGAAGAATATGGAAAAGAAAAACCATCAAACTATATACATACCGTAACATTCTGGTGGTGCTCGGCAACAATTCCTTATTACACAAATTACGAATCGAACTTGCAAAAAGTTACACGTGAAGACATCAAAAATTATGTTCGTAAATACATTAAAGGCAAGCCTTATGTAATGGGTGTAATGTTAAGAGATGGTATGAAGAAATCAATGAATACAAATAGTTTCTTCGCTCCAACAATGAGCATGGAAGAGTATACATTGAACTTCAACTTGAACGAATTAAACTTAGCTGAAGAGAAAAATGCAGAGAAAATGAATAGCTTAATTCAATGGTTAAAAATTAACCCTTCAGCGAACATTTCATTAGAAGCTTACACTCACGATGGAGAGAAAAAATCAATCGGTTCTGAACGTTATGAAGCAGTATTAGCAGCATTGAAAAATGCAGGTATTGCTGAAACAAGAATCATTGGTACAATGAATAAAGCTTTCCAAGTGAAGAAAGTAAAAGCAGATACTGAAGAACTAAAAGCTGCAAATAGAAAAGTAACTTTTAGCATCGTAAAGAAATAATTCCATAATCAAAAGAACTTAAGCAAATGAAAAAAATAGTTATATCATTCCTAAGTGCAGCTGTTTTGTTATGGACAGGTGCAGTACAAGCGCAATCGAAAAAGACGGTTGAGGAAATTATGGTTGATGGTTATAAAGTAATTTATAAGCCAACAGCTAACAAAATAGTAAGTGTTCGTTTATTTATTAAAGGCGGAACGGCTAACTACACAAAAGATAAAGAAGGAGTAGAGAACTTAGCATTAGATATCGCAACCAATGGAGGTACATCTAAATATTCTAAATCGGATTTAAATCGCCAATTAGACAGAATGGGTAGTGAAATTTCTGGTACATCAGGTTTAGATCATGCAAACATTGCAATGTCGTGCATCTCTAAAAACTTCGACGCTACTTGGGCAATTTTTGAAGATGTTATTACATCACCATTATTCGACGAGGCAGAATTTAAAAAGCAAACAGAAGCGATGGTTTCTAATGTTCAACAAGGTAAATCAGATCCTGATACATACCTAAACGACATGGCCATGAACGATGCTTTCGCAAATTTAAATTACGATAAAAAGACTAGTGGTTCTGAAGAAAGTTTAGCGAAAATTACATTAGATGATGTGAAATCTCATTACAAGAAAGTAATGAATAAAAAACAAACATTCTTAGTGGTAGTTGGAAACATAGATAAAGCTCAACTTATCGAGAAAGTGAAGAAGATGATTAAATCAATGCCAGAAGGAAATTACACTCCAGCTAAAGGAACATTGTTAACGATCAATTCTTCTACATTAAACCCTGAAGATCGTAAAATGGCTACGAACTACATTCGTGGTGTAATCAACGGTCCAGCTTATGGTACTGAAGAATCGTATGCAATGCAATTAGCATTCGGAATTTTATACGATAGATTATTCGATGAGATTAGAACTAAACGTAGTTTATCTTATGCACCTGCTGCATATTATCAATCGAACGTGAACCCTTGCGCAAACGTTTATGTAACTACTACAGACCCAGCTCAAGCAGTTCAAGTAATTATTGACGAGTTGAAAAAAGTTAAAACGGAAGGGTACTCTGAAACTGAAGTTAAAAATCAGAAGAGTGCTTACATCACTACCTATTACATGGGCTTAGAAACAAATGCTGCTCAATCTAACGGCTTAGGAAATGCAGAAGTAAAAGGATCATACAAAAACTATGTCGACTTTATTTCAAACATCAACAAAGTTCCTGCTAAAGACGTAAACGCAGTAGTTAAAAAATATATCCAAGGAATTAGATGGTCTTACTTAGGTGATTTAACCAAAGTGAAGTCGGATATTTTCTTGCAGAAACTTTAAAACTGGTACCTGGTCATTAGTCCTTGGTCATTAGAAAGCCCTGAAGTTTATGCTTCGGGGCTTTTTTATTGATAAATAACGCATCTACATTCCTTATCAAACCGTCCTTGCCCCTCAATTGCATTCGCTACGCTCATTCCATTCGGGGACCGCGTTATATCGATACACTGTGGGTCGAAAAGATTTTGAGCGAAGCTCAAAATCTTTTCGACATAAAATACACTATTCTCTTTTTACTCTTTACTCATTATTACAGCGAAGCGAGAAATCCGATCCCCGAACGAAATGAGCGCAGCGAATGAGTTGAGGGGGACAATTTGAACAATGATGCCTTGTTCAAATTGGTTATTGAATGAATCTGGAATGCTTTCACGACTAAATTCTAAATTCTAAAATCTAAATTCTAAATAGAAATTTTAATATTTAATCCTGAAAGCCTTCGGAAAAAATAATTAAGTTTTCTTTATATAAGATAGCTAATGTTTACTGAAATTAATGTTTAGAATTTAGATTTTAGTTTTTAGAATTTAGATTTTAGAGTTTAGAATTTAATCCCAATAGTTACCAGTTACCAGCTACCAACTACCAGTTACCAGCTATTGTACCGTCACGGAATCCACCACCATCGTACTATCAACAGCACTTGTATCTGCTCGTGGTTGACGAGGGGTAGGGCAGTAATAATCTTTTTCTATTTTAACCCAAGGCTTAGGGAGTTTGCCAAAGGTAATTCCTGATTTAGGGTCTTTGTAAAGTTTCTCCATGAATTTACCATAGATAGGTAAAGCTGTTTTAGAACCTTCGCCATAATCAGATGTTTTAAAGTGCACAGAACGTTCATCTGCTCCAACCCAAACACCTGTTACTAAATCTTTAGATATACCCATATACCAACCGTCAGAATGATTAGAAGTAGTTCCTGTTTTACCACCAATCTCATTTCCTTTTTGCCACAAATCAAATTCCCATAATGCTTGAGAGGTTCCTCCTGGTTCTTCCATTCCTCCTTTGAACATATACAACATTAACCAAGCCGTTTCTTCAGAAATTACTCGCTCTTGTTCAACCGTAAACTCTTTAATTAATTTTCCTTCGTTATCGGTAATTCTAGTTACTAATAAGGGTTCTGTTTTTACTCCTTTATTTAGGAATGTTCCATAAGCCCTAACCATTTCGAAAACAGTTACATCATTAGATCCTAAACCAACTGAAGGCACTGCTTTTAGTGGACTTTCTATTCCAAGTTTTTGCGCGTATTTAACTACGTTTTCCCAGCCCACAGCTTCTGTTAGTTGTGCAGTTACTGAATTACAAGATTTACCCATTGCCCAACGTAGCGACATTTCTTTTCCGGAGAATGTCCAGTCGGAATTCTTAGGCGACCATGTTTTTGTTTCACCATCTTCTTCATACGTAATGGTTACTGCTTTATCTGTAAACTTATCGCAAGGAGAATATCCATTGTCTATGGCTGTTAAATATACAAAGGGCTTAAAGGTAGAGCCTGCTTGCCTTTTGGCTTGTGTAACGTGGTCGTATTTAAAATAATCATGATTAATACCACCAACGTAAGCTTTTACTAAACCAGTTACTGGATCGAAACTCATTAAGCCAGCTTGTAATATTTTAGCATAGTATGCTAGCGAATCGTATGTAGAGAATGTGGTGTCTTTTTCGCCTTTCCAAGTGAACACTTTCATTCTGTGTTTTTGGTTTAAAGCAAAGTCGATAGAATCTTTATTACCACTATATTTCTTATCTAACTTTTTATAGATACTTAATCTTTTGGCTAATGTTTCCAAGAAGTTCGGAATTTCTTGTCCGTTTTCATCTCTCCAAGGGATCTCATTTTGCCATGTATTATTGAATCTTTTTTGCAATGTTTTCATCCATTCTTCAACAGCTTCTTCAGCATGTTTCTGAATAATAGGATCGATGCTTGTATAAATTTTCAAACCATCAGCATACAAATCAATATCATTATCATCACACCATTCCTTTAAATAATTTGCAACTGCAGTTCTGATGTAAGAGTCTTTACTCAAATCATCGTCGTCTTCTGTAATGTTAAGTTTTAAAGACTTCTTCAGCAATCTATTGTATTCTTTTTTAGTGATAAAACCTGATTTTAACATTTGAGAAAGCACGACATTTCTTCTGTCTGTTGCTTTTTCCGGATTCGTAATCGGGTTAAAAGTTGAAGTAGCTTTAAGCATTCCTACTAATAATGCGGCTTCCTCATCTTTCAGTTTCATAGGGTCTTTACTGAAGTATTTTTTAGATGCTACTTTAATGCCGAAAGTATTATTCCCGAAACTCACTGTATTCAGATACATTTCTAGGATTTCCTTTTTAGTATAAAGCATTTCGAGCTTTAAGGCAGTTAACCATTCTTTGGTTTTATAAACAATAGTACTGATGCCTGGGATGTATCGTATTAAGCCTTGAGAGCTTTTACTACGGGTTCTGAATAAATTCTTGGCTAATTGTTGAGTGATGGTACTTGCTCCACGCTTATCGCCGGTAGCTGTTGAGTATACGCTGGAAAGTAAAGATTGAAAATCTATTCCATGGTGTTCATAAAATCGAACGTCTTCTGTTGCAATTAATGCATCGATTAAATTTTGGGGAATTTCTTCGTATTTAATAGGGGAGCGGTTCTCTTTGTAATACCTACCTAATAAACTACCATCGCTTGCATATACTTCTGAAGCAACAGTGTAAGAAGGATTTTTTAATTCAATAATGCTTGGAGAATATCCAAACAACCATAAAAAATTCAACTCAATTAATAAAAAATATATAGCAAGTACTCTACAGATTTGATATAGAATACGTATCCAAGCCTTATCCATTTTGCAAATTTATCATATTTAATAGCTCCATAATAAAAATAGACAATTAATATTTAACTTTATATCACCATGAAAACAATAGTTAGAAAAATGCTTTTAGGCTTTATTGCTGTTTGCGTAATTTTGATAACTATTTCTGTTACTACTTACCTGAATATGAGTAAGCTAGTAAATCGTACAAATTTAGACGACTATTCTCTGTCTATTTTAAAAACAATTGAAAATATTCATCTAAATACTCTTGAAATTGAAACAGGGATGAGGGGCTTTTTAATTGTTGGAGATACTAATTATTTGAAACCTTATTTTAAAGCCAAATCTTTAATTAATAATGATTTAGATACCTTAGTTGCGATTACTGAAAAGTACCATAAACACGAAATTGATTCCAAAGAATTAAAGGAATATTGCACTTTATTGGCAGATGCTTCTGAAGAATTAGTAAGCTTTGAATACTCAAAGAGTACTGATTCGTTAAAGCGTCAACGATTATTATATCAATCGAAGCGATACATGGATGGTATTCGATCCATCATTACGCATATCGAAGAAACCGAGCGTTTAATACTTAGGCAAACAGCTACAGAAAATGTAAGCAAAGCTATTATTACTAAATATGGCTTCATTACCACAGCGGTACTTTCTATTTTAATTTTAATAGTGGTATTTATCATAGTTCGAAAAGAATTATTAGCCAGATTAAATGCCGAACGTAAACTTCAACACAGCTCTGCTAGGGTATTAGATTTATACAACAATGCCCCTTGTGGGTACCATTCTATTGGCAAATACAATTTGTTCATAGAAATTAATGATGTTGAACTCGCTTGGGTTGGTTATACAAGAGAAGAGGTTATTGGTAAAAAAACAATTTTCGATTTTTTAGTTCCTGAAGATCATCATAAAATACATTCTTTTATAGAGCAACTTCATCAAGGGAAAGCGAATGCAATTAAAGATTTAGATGTTCGATATTTACGCAAAGATGGTACATCATTCGATGCAATTTTAAATAGTACTATTTTCTTTGATAATGATGGAAGAAGTACGAGGTCGAGAACCGTAGTATTAGATAATTCAGAAATTAAAAAATCTCAAGCAAGAATTAGTGAATTGAATAAGGAGCTTGCTTCAAATAATCAACAATTAATAGAAGCGAATGAAGAATTAGAATCCTTTAGTTATTCGGTTTCTCACGATTTACGTGCGCCTTTACGTGCAATTGATGGTTACTGTGAAATTCTAAAAGAAGATTACGAACATACCTTAGGTGATGAGGGGAAAAGAGTACTATCAGTTATTATGCAAAATTCTAAGCGAATGGGAGTGTTGATAGACGATTTGTTGGATTTTTCTAGGTTAGGAAGAAAACAACTACGTTTAGTTGAAGTGAATAGCAATGTCATTCTGGAAGAACTTAAAGTTGATTTAAAAATTGATGAAAAGATAGATATAGAGATAAAAGAATTAGTAAATTGTATCGCCGACAGATCCTTGTTGAAACATGTATGGCAAAATTTGCTCTCGAATTCATTAAAGTATACATCAAAAATTATGAAACCTTCGAAACGTATTTCTTCGTATATAGATAAAGAAAGCGTAGTTTACTGTATTGAAGATAACGGCGTTGGGTTTGAAGAGAAATACAAGCACAAATTATTTCAAGTATTTCAAAGGCTTCATCACAACGACGAGTACGAAGGCACAGGAGTAGGATTAGCAATTGTGCATAGAATAATAAGCAAACATAATGGTGAAGTTTGGGCTGAGTCAATCCCAAATCATCAAACAAAATTTTATTTTTCAATACCAATAAATACAAATTACGCACTCAATTAAATTCTTATGAATAATGTTGAAATTTTATTAGTAGAAGATAATATTAATGATGCCGAACTAACAATTCGTGTACTTAAAAAAAATAATTTATCTAGTAATTTAATGCATGTGAAAGATGGTGCTGAAGCTCTTAATTTCATTTATTGCAAAGGCGAGTATATTGAACGAGATGCTAAGGCTCTGCCTAAATTAATTCTATTGGATTTGAAAATGCCAAAAATTGATGGCCTTGAAGTGCTCAAAGTTTTAAAATCTGATCAAGATACTAAGCATATCCCTGTAGTTATCTTAACATCTTCTAAAGAGGAGAAAGATTTAATGGAAAGTTATCACTTAGGAGCAAATAGTTATATTCAAAAACCAGTAGAGTTTGAAAAATTTGTAAAATCTATTTCTGATATTGGAATGTATTGGCTTATTTTAAACCAGAATGTAAATAAATAATGCAAGAGCGTTTTAACATATTAATTATTGAAGATAATCAGTCCGATTATGAATTGCTCTTGAGGTCTCTAAAAAAGAATCAACTAGAAGCAAATTTTTTTCGTGTTCAGAATGAACAAGAAATGCGCAATATTTTGAATAAGGAAGAGATTGATGTTGTTATTTCGGATTATATTTTACCCGGATTTACAGGGATTGAAGCGCTAAAGATATTTAAGGAATATCAGCTAATGATACCTTTCATTACTCTTACAGGTACAGGAACGGAAGTTATTGCAGTGGAGATGATGAAAGAAGGTTCAGACGATTATGTATTGAAAGAACATATCGAAAGAGTATACCACAGTATTATTATTCAAACTGAAAAATATAGAACATTTAGAGAAAAAAAAGAATTAGATCTTGCCATATTAGAAAGCGAAAAGGCTTATCGATTACTTGCAGAAAACACAAGCGACGTTATCTCTCTTCATAATTTATCTGGTGATTTTAAGTATGCTTCTCCAGCAATATTCGAATTATCTGGCTATAAACCAGACGAAGTAGTTGGCAAGAAATTAAATTTCTTTTTTCTCGAAGAAGATGTTGCTAAAATGCGAAGCCAATTGGAATCGCTTACCGATAAGGAACATAAACTTAGATTTGAATATAAATTCCAGAAGAAAGACGGCTCGCATATCTGGATAGAAACAACAGGTAAAATTGTATACGATGCTATCACATCTGAAGCGAAAGAAATTGTAGCCGTATCTAGAGATGCTACAGAAAGAGTTTTAAAAGATAAAAAACTTAAAGAAAGTGAAGAGCAATATCGATTGATTGCTGAGAATGCAACAGATATGATTACCCGACACGATTTGCATAGTGTTTATAATTATGTTTCGAATTCCTCATATACACTTATAGGCTATTCTCCAGATGATTTAATTGGGAGACGAGCTTATGAGTTTTTACATCCCGACGATATTCCTAGGATTAAAACAGGCTTAAATGATTTCATAAAAAAAGGTCTTGGAATTTATACCGCTTCATATCGATATAAGAAAAAAGATGGAAGCTATATTTGGATAGAATCTACCAATAAACTCACGTTTGTAGAAGGTACAGATATAATAGAAGGCGTTATTTCTATTAGTAGAGATATCACAGAACGTAAAGCATTTGAAGCAAGATTAGAAGAAAAAATTAAAGACTTAGATACATTCATTTACAGGTCTTCGCATGATTTAAAAGGACCTTTAGCTTCATTGCAAGGGCTATTGAACGTTGCAAAAACTGAAGTAGTTGATGAAACCGCCATTCAATACCTAAAGCTAATTGAGAAAAGCGTAATGAACTTAGATACCATTTTGATGGATTTACTGAACATTACAAAAATCACTCAAGGTTCATTGTCTATTGTAGAGTTAAACATTAAAGAGATTATTCTTAAAATCATTTCAAGTTTCGAAAATCTACCAGAATATTCATCCATTAAATGGGAATTAGATTTTGATAAAAACGAGAAATTATATCTTGATAAATCATTAGTTAAAAATATATTTCAGAATCTGATTATAAATGCAATTAAATATCAAGATAAAACGAAAGAACATACGGTTATTAAAATTTCGACCAGAAATTATAACGACGAAATGATTATTAAAATTGAAGATAATGGAGAAGGTATTTCTGATAGCTTACAAAAAAGTGTATTTGAAATGTTTTTTAGAGGTAATACAAAATCAACAGGCACAGGTTTAGGTTTATATATAGTGAAAAATGCAGTAGAAAAATCAGGTGGTAAAATTGAATTAGTAAGTAAAGAAAAAGTAGGTTCAGTATTTACAATCTATTTGCCAATAAAACCAATTGAAGATTTGAATACTGTTTCATTTTTAAAAACAATTTAATATGAGCGAATATAAATACAAATGTATCATGCTAATAGACGATAGTGATATCGACAACATGGTTAATAAGCATATTCTTAGCAGAAACAGTGTAGCTGAGAATATATTAGTATTTACATCTGCTAATGATGCGCTCGTTTATATCGAAAAAAACAAAGCAAATTCAGATCCTAATACTTTCCCTAGTGTAATTCTTCTTGATATCAATATGCCAATTATGAATGGCTTTGGATTTCTACTTGAGTTTGAAAAATCGAACAAAGAATTATTAGATACTATAAAAGTTGTGATGTTAACGAGTTCTGTAGACCCTAATGATATCAGGAAATCTAAAGAATTTAAAACGGTAAAATCTTTTATTAGTAAACCACTTTCTTTAGAACACCTAGAATCTATATAACATTATGTGCTCTGTAAGTGCTCAAACAGATTTGAAATTTAAGAATCGAAAAACTTCTAAAATTGCTTCGAAAACTTTAGAGCAAAGGATTATTAAGGAACATCAGGCTTTTCAACCTAATGTAAATATCTGGATTGGAATGCAAGCCTATGTAATTACAGATGATCAGCCACAGCATTACCAACAAATGGTTTTCGGACTTACACCTTCTTGGGCAAATAAGAAATTGTATTTATTTAATGCAAGGGTAGAAGGTAAGCTAAATGAAACTAACGATACTAATTACAAAGGCGAAATGGGTATATTCAATATGCCTTCTTTTAGAAAAGCTATTCAACAAAGGAGATGTATAATACCTGTAGATTATTTTATAGAAGGATCTCAAAAAAATAAACTGAATGAACCCTTTTTAATTCGTCGTAAAGATCAGGAAGCTACTATTCTTGCTGGTATTTGGGAGGAATGGGTTGATAATTCAACCGGAGAAATTCTTAAAACCTATGCAATACTAACAACTGCTGCTTCTAATCTTTTACAAACTATTCAACATCATAGATCACCATTAAAACTAAATGATGAGGAAATAGATATTTGGTTAGATAAAAGCACACCAATGTCTGAAATTAATAAGATTCTATACCCACATGATTACAGCGATTCTGAAGCTTTAAGAATAGATCCAATTATTAAATCAAAAGTGAACGATCCAGATGTTATTCGTTTTCTGTGATAAAAAAAAACTCTGTAATCTTTTTGAATTACAGAGTTATACTTATGAATTCTTTGTATTTAATTAACACCTAGTTATGTCGGCACCAATTGCTTTTAAACGATGTTCGATATCTTGATATCCTCTATCGATTTGTTCAATATTAGAGATAGTGCTTTTGCCTTCTGCAGAAAGAGCAGCAATTAATAACGACACTCCGGCACGAATATCTGGAGAAGTCATAGAAATACCTCTTAACGGGTTCTTACGAGCTAATCCTATAATGTTTGCTCTATGTGGGTCACAAAGGATAATTTGAGCTCCCATATCGATTAATTTATCGACAAAGAACAATCTGCTTTCAAACATCTTTTGATGGATTAGAACAGATCCTTTGGCTTGTGTAGCAACAACTAAAACGATACTCAATAAGTCGGGTGTAAAACCTGGCCAAGGAGCATCTGCGATCGTTAAAATAGAACCATCTATAAAAGTTTCTATTTCATATATTTCTTGAGAAGGAATATAGATATCATCGCCACGTCTTTCTAATTTAATACCTAGCTTTTTGAATACTTCTGGTATTACACCTAAATGATCATAGCCAACGTTTTTAATTGTGATTTCTGATTGTGTCATGGCTGCAAGACCAATGAAACTACCAATCTCGATCATATCTGGCAACATTCTGTGTTCACAACCACCAAGGTATTCAACACCATCAATAGAAAGAAGGTTAGAACCTATACCAGAGATTTTTGCACCCATACTATTCAACATTTTACATAATTGTTGAATATATGGTTCACAGGCTGCGTTATAAATAGTTGTTGTTCCTTTTGCTAAAACAGCAGCCATTAAAATATTTGCTGTTCCTGTAACCGAAGCTTCATCTAAAAGCATGTATGCTCCTTTAAGTTCAGATGCATCAACACTGAAAAAAGAATCTTTCGGATCGTAATTGAATTTAGCTCCTAATTTTTCGAAACCTAGGAAGTGAGTGTCTAATCTTCTTCTTCCAATTTTATCGCCTCCTGGGCGAGGAATATAAGCTTGTTTGAATCGTGCTAATAGCGGACCTACAATCATTACAGAGCCTCTTAATGCTGAACCTTTCTTTTTAAAAGCATCGCTTTTAAAATAGTTCAAATCAATATTATCAGCTTTAAATGTGTAAGTATCTTTAGATTTTCGATCTACTTTTACTCCCATATCCTGAAGCAAATCGATTAGTTTATTAACATCTACGATGTCGGGTATATTTGAAATAGTAACTTCTTGGTCTGTTAAAAGTACTGCAGAAATAATTTGCAATGCTTCGTTTTTTGCACCTTGAGGAGTGATCTCTCCTTTGAGTTTATTTCCACCTCTAATTTCGAAAGTATCCATTCTTTATTGATGACTAGTAACGGCTTTTACCGTTATTGTTTCGATTATTATTTTTATTGTTTCGGTTATTATTGTTGTTATTGTTGTTTCGCTGTTTGAAGTTATTGTTCTGACGAGTTTTGTTACTTATACTTCTTACTTCAACTTTATTCAAGTTTACATTTTCGTCCAATACAAGTTGGCCTTGAGATAATACTTTCAAATCATTAATAATCGACTCGTCGCTAACAGAATCTTTATTCCACGTAACATAAGACATCTTCATGAAATTAGCGATAGATGCTACCATGTTCGATTTACGTTCTGGTTCATCGGTAATTTCTTTCGCACGTTCGATCATTAATTCTACCGTTTTGCCGTAGTGCTTGTACTTAATTTTATTAGATGGATAAGGTACACGTTCTGGCTTTGTATCTAATGATTCGCGAGATGGAATAGGATAGGGAGAATCAACATCTAAGTCGAAATCTGCAATAATGAACAAATGATCCCAAAGCTTATGTTTAAAATCGGCAACATCTCTTAAATGTGGATTTAAAAATCCCATTAAATCAATTACTGCTTGAGCATGTTTATTGCGTTCTTCTTTATTCTCTAAAGTTTTAATGTACTTCACCATATTCTGAATATTTCTTCCATATTCTGAATATAAAAGTGAAGGTCTTGTTGTATTGTAATCAAACATTAAGTTAATCTGTTAAACTGTTAATTTGTTAATATGTTAATCCCGATAAATAAAGACTAGTTACGTCAATGGGTATTATAATAGCTTTTGCTAATTGTTAACTATTCGCAATTTAGCAAATTTTAACAACAATTGTTTCTTGCCCACCTCTTTAAATTGAATGGTGGTTTTAATGTCGCCACTTGCACCTTCCATCTCTAAAACCTCGCCATAACCGAATTTTTGATGTTCTACTTGCATTCCAACCTGAATACTCTTGGGGTCTGAAGCAACAAAATCCTCAGTAGCTACATGATTATAGGGCTTTGCTAAGCTATTTGTTTGCATTAAAGACTTAGGTTTACCAGCTACTTTATTATAGCTTTGTTTTTCATCTTCGAAAGTAGAATTGTTTCGAATTGATCTTTGTAAGTAGTTAACTTCTAAATATTTTGGGTCTATTTCTTCTAAAAATCTACTAGGGTCGCAGGAAATTGGTGAACCCCATTTGTATCTTGATACCGCATAACTCAAGGTAAGTTTCTTTTCAGCTCTCGTTATGGCTACATAAAACAACCTACGCTCTTCCTCTAAATCTGCTCTAGAATGAAGCGACATTTGAGATGGGAACAAGTTTTCTTCTAAGCCTACTACATACACATGAGGAAACTCTAAACCCTTTGCAGAGTGAATAGTCATTAAAGAAACAGTATCCTTATTTTCCTCATCTTTATTTTCGTCTCCAGTAAGCAATGCGATATCTTGTAAGAACACAGCTAAGCTATTATCTTCTATATCCTCACGTTCTGAAAAGTCTTTAATACCATTTAATAACTCCTGAATATTCTCATAACGACTTAGTCCTTCGATAGATTTATCATCGTACAAGTCTTTCAGCAAACCACTTTGTTTTGCTATATGCGAGGCAACATCAAAGGCATTCTGAGTTTGAATTAATACCGAAAAACTTTTAATCATTGTAACGAAGTTTTCGATACTATTACCAGCTTTGGCACCTATTAATTGATTAGCATTTTCGGCAACATTCCACAAACTTGTGTTTTGTTCTCCTGAAGCAACAATCAATTTATCCATACTCGTTTTTCCAATTCCACGAATAGGGTAGTTGATAACTCTTTTAAATGCTTCCTCATCGGAATGATTAACAGACAAGCGGAAATAAGCAATTAAATCTTTTATCTCTTTGCGTTGATAGAATGATAAACCTCCATAAATCTTGTAAGGAATATTGAGTTTACGTAGGGCCTCTTCCATAGCTCTAGATTGAGAGTTTGTACGGTAGAGTATTGCAAAATCATTATAGTTTAATCCCTTGCTAGAACGTTCTTGAAGTATAGATTCTGCTACAATTTTACCTTCTTCATTATCTGAAAAGGCTTTATAAACTTGTATTTTATCTCCATTTTCTTTCTGAGAGAAAACGCGTTTCTTTATTTGATCTTGGTTTTTAGAAATAACGGAATTCGCTACTTCTACGATGTTTTGTGTAGATCTATAATTTTCTTCTAATTTGAAAACTTTTAACTCCGGATAATCTTTTTCGAAGTTTAATATATTCTGGATGTTTGCGCCACGGAAAGCATAAATACTTTGAGCATCATCACCTACAACACAAATATTATAATGCGTTGCTACTAATTTCTTAACGATAAGATATTGTGCAAAGTTTGTATCCTGGTACTCATCTACCATCACATATTTAAACTTGTGTTGGTATTTATTTAGTACATCTGCATGTTCGCGTAAGAGAACATTTGTTTTGAAAAGCAAATCGTCGAAATCCATTGCTCCAGCTCGTTCACAGCGATTTTGATAGATAGAGTAGAGGTGCCCAATTTTACCTTTACCCATAGAAGCATCATCAGCTTGTATCTGTTGGTTTTCGTTGTATTCTTTTGCAGAAATTAAATTGTTTTTTGCACTGGAAATTCTGTGCATAACATGATTTACGTTGTATGCTTTTTCATCTAGATTTTGCTCCTTAATAATACTCTTTAGCAAGCTCTTAGCATCATCTTTATCGTAAATCGTAAAGTTGGATGGGAATCCAATTTTATCTGCCTCTTGCCTAAGAATTCTGGCGAATATCGAGTGAAACGTACCCGTCCAGATATTCTTAGCCTGAGGACCTACCATCTGTGAAATACGATTACGCATTTCAGCAGCGGCTTTATTCGTAAATGTTAGTGCCAGAATACTAAATGGTTCAATCCCATTATTAATCATATGTGCAATGCGGTAGGTAATCACTCTCGTCTTCCCTGAGCCCGCACCAGCAACAATCATCATGGGCCCATTTAATGTTTCTACCGCAGCTCTTTGCTGTGGGTTTAATTCATTTAAATATTCGTACATATAATTTTTTTACCTATTCGAAGGTCACTTTCCCTAATTTATATTTTGATGGCCCAAAGAAACTCAATCCACTTGTTACGGCCTTTCCGAAGAATGCATCAGTGTTGTTGTTTAGTCTTACAAATGTTTTAGGGCGAACAACTATTTTTTCTTTTTTACTATTGAATAATACTTTACGAGTCGATTTTCCTTTTCCATCTAAAGTTACTAATGTCAAGTTAGATGCGATAGGATTAGACATTGGTTTTAATTTTTTTAACGATACATTTTTCTCATTTTTCTTATTGTCGTTAAATAAAATATACATTTTATCTTTACTTACATGCAAGGCATATGAATTAAATGCTCCACCGTCATTTTTAGTTAATTGTTTTTTAGGAATATGAGATATCCACTCCGTAGTCACATCACTTCTTAAATTAACTACCAAAATATCGTTATTGTAATAGTAGTAAGTAGTAGTAGTAACGCCATTCGATGATCTAGTAGTAACTACATGTATAAAGAATTGCTCAGCAACCATGATAATACCACCATCATCTTTCAAAATTAAATCTCTAATATCAAATGCATAAAGACCTTTCTTTTGTTTACGTTTAGAATCACCAACAATAGATGTCATCACTTCTTTGCTAAATGGAGCAATATTTTTGTTTACAATTTCTAATGTGCTTCCATTAATTTTTAAAGCAATCGTTCCTTTTGTTCCTTTACCTTTTTCGTCAGCGTAAAACCCAGCACAAATCAAATCGTTCTGAGTATTTACTTTGATGAATACATCTGATAAGAATTTATCAATATCTAAATCGAATTGCTTATATCCTTCTTCGTTTTTATTCAAAGCTAAAATTGTGTAGATAGCTCCTGGTTTTTTACGAGATTTATTTTTGATTTCATTTAATCCTAATACATAAACCTGACCTTCATTAGAAACTGTGTAACCATAGAAGCTAAACTTTTCATCTTTAAATGGTAATTCAATAGTTCTTTCGAAAATTAAGTTGAATTTATTATCAAATACTTTACAGCTAAAAGTTTCTTTAGTACCTTTTTTGAAAGGCATCTGACTAATTAATAAAACTTTACTAGTATCTGCTGAATATCTAAAAATGAAATCACCACTATTTTTTGCTTTTTCAGCTGCTATTTGATCAAGTTCTTTATAATCAGCTTCTACTAATCCTTTATCGTTAATGGAGTTTACGAATGAAAAGTTTTTGTCGAGTTTTTTATTATAAAATGAAGTAAATATTTTTATTTCATGATCGATAATTTTCATACCCTCGTATTCCATATCGTTGCCATTATTCTTTGGCATTTTCAATTCAGAAATCTTCTTAAGTTTAAAATCATCATCGTATTTCTGTAAAAACAAATCAGATTTAGAAGAAAATAACGAAGCCTTACTTTTAGTTTGCAACATAAATAAGTTCTCACCATCCGCACCGATCATGCTTAATGAACTGCGCTTTTCGTATTTCTGCTCAGGTCCAAATTTGAATTTAAGATTTTGAGCAAAGAGTATTGAAGTTGATAGCAACCCAATAAATAAAAACAAGAGTTTCTTTTTCATTTTAGTTTTAGTGATGTTTTTTCAAAAATATAAAAGATATTCACTTAAAAGGAAAATAATTCTCATATTCGAAAAAAATCCATTTACATGAAAAAAATAACGATTTCATTGCTACTTGTTCTATTATTTGTTATGGTAAATAATAGTACATTCTCACAAGTATTTAAAGCAGACACTTCAAATTCCACTAGAGTAAGCATTTTTAATGCACCTTCAGATGCTTATCAGTTTGAAACAGCTAATACAGAGGACTATAAATATGCGGTTAAAATAAACCCATTATTAATATTGTCTGGCGACATTCCTTTTTACTTTGAATATAAATTGACTAAAAAATTAAGTGCTGAAGTAGCTGCAGGGCCAACAATCAGAAATTTCTGGCTAGAAGCCTTTAATGAAGATTTATACGACGCTACACCTACGAATTCAAATAAAATTGGTAGAAGTTTAAGAGCGGCATTAAGATTTTATCCATCAAGCACAGATGAGGCTATTGTAGGTTATTATTTTGCTCCAGAAATTATGATCAGAAGATTTTATTCTGGTACACAATTCAATGATTATTCGACAAATCCAACAACAATTAGAGATTATGTTTTGGAAACTAATCAAACTGATTTTAAAATGGTATTCGGATATCAAGATTCATTCGATTCAAATTTAATTATCGATTATTATGTAGGGTTTGGATTGAGAAATTCGGAGAAAGATGTTATAGATTACGACTCAAATTCAACTACTTACTTAAACGTAACTAAAGAAAAAGGGGTTAATCCTACATTTACCTTAGGGCTAAAACTAGGCTTCGGCTTCTAAAATCTAATATCTCATATCTAATATCTATTATCTTTGCAACATTATGGAACATATCAACAATTATATCAATGCTAATAAAGATCGTTTTTTAAACGAATTATTAGATTTCTTAAGAATTCCTTCTATCAGTGCTGATTCTGCCTATGCAGCAGATGTTATGAAAACTGCTGAATTTGTTAAAGATTCATTAATTGCAGCCGGAGCTGATAAAGTAGAAGTTTGCCCTACAGCTGGGTATCCTATTGTATATGGTGAAAAAATGATTGACCCTTCTTTACCAACAGTTTTGGTTTATGGTCATTACGATGTTCAGCCTGCAACTCCTTTAGAGTTATGGGAAACACCTCCATTTGAGCCTACTATTCGTAAAACTGCTATACATCCTGATGGTGCAATCTTTGCACGTGGTTCTTGCGATGATAAAGGCCAGGTTTACATGCATGTTAAGGCATTTGAATTAATGATGCAAACTAATACTTTGGCATGTAATGTAAAGTTTATGATTGAAGGGGAAGAAGAAGTAGGTTCTAGTAACCTTGGAATCTTTGTAAAAGCAAACAAGGAAAGACTTAAGGCTGATGTAGTATTAATTTCTGATACTTCTATCATTGCTAATGATGTTCCTTCAATTGATTGCGGATTACGTGGATTAAGTTATGTTGAAGTTGAAGTTACAGGTCCGAACCGCGATTTACACTCAGGAGTTTATGGTGGAGCAGTAGCTAACCCAATCAACATTTTAGCTAAAATGATTGCTTCTATGCACGATGAGAACAATCATATTACGATCCCAGGATTTTATGATGGTGTATTAGAAACGTCAGCAGAAGATAGAGCTGAAATGGCTAAAACTCCTTTCGATTTAGAAGATTATAAAAAAGATTTAGAGGTTGGAGATGTTTGGGGAGAAAAAGGTTTTTCAACTATCGAAAGAACAGGTATTCGCCCAACGCTTGATGTAAATGGTATTTGGGGTGGATATACAGGCGAAGGTGCTAAAACGGTATTACCTTCTAAAGCATTTGCTAAAATATCTATGCGTTTGGTTCCTAACCAAAAATCAGATGATATTACAGCATTGTTCAAAAAACATTTCGAATCTATTGCACCAGCTTCAGTGAAAGTGGAAGTTCGTCCTCACCATGGTGGTGAAGCCGTTCTTACACCAACAGATTCTGTTGCATTTAAAGCAGCTAGCAAAGCTATGGAGCAAACATACGGTAAGAAACCAATTCCTACTCGTGGTGGTGGTAGTATTCCGATCGTTGCATTATTCGAAAAAGAATTAGGATTGAAGTCTGTTTTAATGGGCTTTGGTTTAGATTCGGATGCATTGCATTCGCCAAACGAACATTACGGTTTATTTAATTATTACAAAGGCATCGAAACGATTCCATTGTTCCATAAATATTTCGCAGAACTTTCTAAATAGTAGCGAGTAGCGGGTATCGAGTATCGGGTAAGTATTTAGTCTCGATACCCGATACCCATTACCCTTTCACGTAGATCAGTGGTAATCTCCATTTGAAGTAATAAGCACATACTCTAATTAATCCAATAGTGATACCCGCTATCCAGCCGGTGGTGCCATTATCTATGCCGATGTATAAGCACAAAAAGTACACTATCCCTCCGGCAATACATGCTGAAGCATAAATATCTTTTCGGAATATGTAAGGTATTTCATTTAAGATAACATCTCTCAGTATTCCACCAAAACAACCAGTTACAGTACCCAAGGCGATACATACGATTGGGTGTAAATGGAATGATATTCCTTTATCGATTGCAACTGCACAAAACACTGCTAAGCCAATGGTATCAAACCAAAACAACAATTTAGATAATCGCATAAGCTTTGGTAAAAAGAATAATGCAACCACATAAGTGGTTAGAATAGTTGTAATAATTTGTAGATCCAAAATCCAAGCAACAGGTAAACTTCCAATTAATAAATCGCGAATGGTTCCACCACCAATTGCCGTAACAAATGTGATGATCAATACACCAAACACATCTAATCTTTTTTGCATAGCCGAATACGCTCCAGAGAATGCAAATGCAATGGTTCCGAGAATTTCTATGATATCGATGAACTTCATTTTTGAGTAGTGAGTAGTGAGTTAGAATTTAGATATTAGATATTAGAATTTATTTGTAAAATGAAATAATACCTTAAATTTAATAATTCATAACTCATAATTTATAATTCATAATTAATAATTCAAGAAATGAATCGTCTTCACAAGGAAACATCCCCATATTTACTGCAACACGCTAACAACCCTGTCGATTGGTATCCTTGGGGAGAAGAGGCTTTAGCAAAAGCTCGAAATGAAAATAAGCTAATTATCGTAAGTATTGGTTATTCTGCTTGTCATTGGTGCCATGTAATGGAGCATGAAACTTTTGAAGACAATGAAGCTGCAGAAGTTATGAACGCCTTATATGTAAACATTAAAGTAGATCGTGAAGAACGTCCAGATATTGATCAAATTTACATGTCGGCTTTGCAATTGATGAATGGTACTGGCGGTTGGCCGCTCAATTGTATTTTATTACCCGATGGTCGCCCAATATATGGCGGTACTTATTTTAAGAAAAATGATTGGATAAATATATTGAGCAATATTGCAGCATTACACCGAAATAAACCTCAAGATTTAATTGATTATGCAGATAAGTTGATAGAAGGTGTTCGAAAAATGGAGTTCATTTCTGAGAAATCTGAAGCATCAGAAATTCCACCTAATTATTTAACTGAATATATAAATACTTGGATGCGTTTTCTTGATTTAGAAAATGGTGGTACGCAAGGTGCTCCTAAATTCCCTGTGCCTTCGAATCTCTCATTCCTGTTGAGTTTCGAGCATTTCTATCCGAATGATGTACGTTCATATCACATTCAAAATACATTACATAAAATAGCTCGTGGTGGAATTTATGATCAAGTAGGAGGTGGAATCTATCGTTATTCAGTGGATGGTATTTGGAAGATTCCTCACTTCGAAAAAATGCTTTATGATCAGGCTCAAATGATAAGCTTATACGCAGAGGCTTATTCAAAATATAAATCACCTCTATATTTAAATACATTAAAAAGTATTATTGATTTTTGTAATACTGAATTATTTAATTCGAATGAGCATTCGTATTACTCAGCCTTAGATGCTGATTCTGAAGGGGTAGAAGGGAAGTATTACTGTTATACTTTGGATGAATTAAATTCAGTACTATCCCTTGAAGCTCCTTTGTTTATTGAGTATTTTCAATGTACACCTGAAGGAAACTTCGAACATGGTTTAAATAATTTGTTCATGATTTCTAATCGAGAAGAGTTTTTTAACAAGCATAACTTAGAAGAATCTGATTGGGAAAATAGAGTGCAGAATTGCTTGAATAAACTTTACGAATATAGGAAATCGCGAGTTCGTCCGGGATTAGATGACAAACAGCTATGTGCTTGGAATGCCTTAATGATAAAGGGTTTGTGCGATGCCTATAAAGCAACTTCTAATTTTACTTATAAAGAATATGCCGAAAATGCGATGCATTTTATATTGAATAAAATGTATGTTAATGGTAAGTTATTCCGTAGCTATAAAAATGGCGAAGCTAAAATTTCAGCATTTCTTGATGATTATGCATTTAGCATAACTGCACTTTTAAGTTTATTCGAAATAACTTCAAAAGAAGTGTACTTAAATCATGCAGTCGATTTTACTAAGTATTGCATGGATGAATTTTATGATGAAAGTTCTGGATTGTTTTGGTATACATCTTCTTCTTCTGAAGAATTAGTGGCACGTAAACAAGAATATTATGATTCTGTAATTCCCTCTTCAAATGCTTGTATGCAATATAATTTGAAGCGTTTGAGTATGTTAATTGATGATCATTCATATGAAGAAATAGCGGTTCAGATGATGATAACGATGTTAGATATCATGAAAAAATATCCACCATCATTTTCAGTATGGGCTAAATATATTTTACTAAATCAGGTTAAATCTTCTGAAATAATAATATCTGGAGCTAGTGCAGAGAAGTACTATGCTGAAATTGCAAAGGAATATTTACCGAATTGTTTATTGAGTCATTTCAATTACGATAGTAAGCTTTCCTTACATCAAGGAAGATTAGTTGATCAGAAAACACTTATATATGTTTGTCAGAATAAATCTTGTCAACTTCCTACAGACAATATTCAAGAAGCTTTATCTCAAATAAGTCTTAACAAATAAAGTATCAGCATCCATTCCTTTAACATCTTGTATACTGAAAATAGAATAGCTTTTACCTGGAATCCACTCAATACATTTAGTAGATTGGTATAAGTTGTTATTGTTTTGGAAATAAATACTTACAGATTCTGGGTCATTCAAATCACCCTTAATGCTTATTTTTTTTAAGGGTAGTTTCTTCTCAATACATTCAAAAATACTAATGTTTCCAATAGTTTTGGTAGTATATGAATTTTGCCAAGCAGCTTTATTAATATCAAATTCTACAAAGCTTTTTAAATCAGTTTCAACATCTTCTTTGCTAATTTGCTTGTGTTCGATTTTAGAATTATTGTAAATGATAGTTTTGCTAGCAATAATTGAATTGTTCTGCAAATCATTTAATTCATGATTCACAATTTTAGTAATAGAAAAAGGGTAGTAGTTTACTATTTCTGAAGTTTTTTTATCAGGTTCGCAAGCACTAACTAGAAATATAGCTAGTACTAAAACTATGGTCTGTTTCATTATTATTTGATTAATAAACTATTTCCATTCATCTCTTCCGCTTTCGGTAAGCCTAATATATCTAAAATAGTTGGAGCAATATCTGCTAATCCACCATCCTTTATTTTATACTCACTTTGATCAATAAGTATGCATGGTACTAAGTTAGTCGAATGTGCTGTATTCGGACTTCCGTCTTCATTGATCATGAAATCAGCATTACCATGATCAGCAATAATAATGAAAGAATATCCATTTTTCAGACCAGTTTCTACTACTTTTTGAGCACAAGAATCAACCGTTTCTACAGCTTTTACTACAGCTTCAAAAACACCTGTATGCCCAACCATATCAGGGTTTGCGAAGTTTAGGCAAACAAAATCAACATCTCCTTTTTCTAATTCTGTAGTAATGGCTTCCGTAATTCCATTCGCACTCATCTCCGGTTGTAAATCGTATGTAGCAACTTTGGGCGAAGGAATCATAATTCTATTTTCATTTTCGAAAGGAACTTCTCTTCCTCCTGAAAAGAAAAATGTAACATGTGGATATTTCTCCGTTTCAGCAATTCTGATTTGCGATTTGTTGTTTTTAGATAATACTTCACCAAGTGTGTTTGATAAATTATCTTTTTCAAAAATCACTTTTACATTTTCGAATGAATCATCATAATTTGTCATGGTCACATAATGAAGATTCATTTTGTGCATGTTGAATTCATGAATATCTCTTTGAGTTAATGCAATAGTAATTTCTCTAGCTCTGTCTGTTCTAAAATTAAAACTGATAATTACATCGCCTTCCTTTACCACTGCTAATGCATTGTTGTTTTCATCAACATTTACAATCGCTTTCATGAATTCATCGGTAATGTTTTCTGCGTATTGTTCTTCTACACTTTTCACAACATCTTTAGAATGAATACCAATTCCATGTACCAATAAATCATATGCAAGTTTTACTCTCTCCCAGCGTTGATCTCTATCCATTGCATAGTATCTGCCAATTACACTAGCTATTTTTGCAGTATTATTTTTAGAAGTATTATGATCTATTAATTCATTTAAATATCCTACACCACTTTTGGGATCAGTATCTCTTCCATCTAAAAATGCGTGTATAAATGTATTGTTTACACCATTCTCAGTAGCGATATCGCATAGAGCTTTTAAGTGGTTTATATGAGAGTGTACACCACCATTTGAGAGTAGTCCAATAAAGTGTACATTTTTATTTTCGTTTTTAGCATATTCCAATGCTTGTTTTAACACGGGATTATTAGCCAAAGTACCATTTTGAGCGGATTTATGAATTTTAACTAATTCTTGAAATATTACTCTTCCAGAACCAATTGTTAAGTGACCAACCTCTGAATTACCCATTTGACCTTCGGGTAAACCAACAGCTTCTCCAGAAGCAACTAACTTAGAGTGAGGGTATTTTAAATATAATGAGTTGATAAATGGAGTGTTTGCATGCTGAATAGCATCAGCTTTTACTTTAGTACCTAATCCCCAACCGTCCAAGATTAAAAGGGCTAATTTCTTTTTTTCCATACACAAATATACCACGCAAAAATGATTGGCACAGTTTTTAAGGTAAATAATTAGAATTTTAATGTTTTAATGAAGAGATTTTTATTTTTTATCATACTCATAGCTATGTCTATCAGCAATTCCTTTGCTCAATCGGAATTCGTTGATGATGTTACTACGGCATTTAAATCTGCTGATCAGCGTTTGTTATCGAAGTATTTTGCAAATAAAATTGAAATTACTTTGTTAGACCAATCAAATGTGTTTAGTAAATCTCAAGCCGAACTTGTGATGAAGGACTTCTTCAGTAAGTTTGATCCAATCGATTTTCAAATTCTTTATAAAAATAACCCCACGAACGACGCAGCTCGTTTTGCTATTGGACAGTTAGAAACAAAGTCAGGTAGATTTAGAATATATTTCATTTTAAAAAGCTCAGAAAACAATATTTACCTGCAAGAAATGAGATTCGAACAAGAACGAACTCGTTAATTTCATTACATTTGCAGATATCTTGATGCAAATGAATTTCACTGAAAAACAACTTTTAGATTTTATCGATTTAGCCTTATTAGAGGATGTTGGAGATGGCGACCATACTTCACTTTCAACAATTCCCCAAGGAACTCAAAACACAGCTCAATTACTTGTAAAAGAAGCAGGGATACTAGCTGGAGTACAAGTAGGAGTAACAATCTTAAAGCGTGTTGATCCAGAGTTGACGATAGATGTTTTGTTGAAAGATGGTGATTTAATTAAACCTGGAGATATTGTATTAAAAGTATCTGGAAGTGCCCATTCAATATTAAAAGCCGAACGTTTAATGCTAAACGTAATGCAAAGAATGTCGGGTGTAGCTACAAGCACTAACAAAATCATCAATCTAGTTTCTCACACTAAGTGCAAAATATTAGACACACGTAAAACGACACCATTAATGCGCTTTTTAGAGAAAGAAGCTGTATTAATTGGAGGTGGTTATAATCATAGATATGGTTTGTACGATATGATTTTAATTAAAGACAATCATGTTGATTATGCTGGAGGCACTAGAGCTGCAATTGCTAATGCAAAACAATATCTTAAGAATACTGGTAGAAATTTAGCAATCGAAATTGAAACAAGAAGCATAGCTGAAGTAAAGGAAGCTTTAGCAGAAGGAGGGTTTCAAAGAATTATGTTTGATAATTTCAGTTTTGAAGAAATTCGTTCGGCAGTAGCATTGGTAAATGGGCAATATGAAACAGAAGCTTCAGGAGGAATTACGGTAGAAAATGTAGTTCAATATGCCGAATGTGGGGTAGATTTTATTTCTATGGGAGCCTTAACACATTCTGTGAAAGCTTTGGATTTAAGTTTAAAAGCCGTTTAAATCAGTATTTTAGATACTATTAAGCATATTTTAATTTTAGGAAGAGAAAAAAGTACTATTTTAGTGAATTAGTAATGATTTCAGTTAGTACTTCTATAGCGCTTTTGGCTTCGTATCTATACGGATCTATACCCACTGCCATTTGGATTGGCAAGGCTTTTTATGGTATAGATGTACGTGAATATGGTAGTGGAAATGCCGGTGCTACAAATACATTTAGAATTTTAGGTAAAAAAGCAGGAATCCCTGTTTTGCTCATCGATATACTTAAAGGTTTTACAGCAACTAACTTAGTTTATTTCGTTGGAAATTATGTACCAGGTTCTGTACAGTTTGCAAACTTTCAGCTCGTTTTAGGAATCACAGCTGTAATCGGACATATATTCCCAGTGTTTGCTGGCTTTAGAGGAGGCAAGGGAATTGCAACTTTGTTCGGGATGATTTTAGCAGTTCATCCAGAAGCATCATTAATATCTTGTGGCGTTTTCGTAATAGCATTAATGCTTACCAGATACGTTTCCTTTAGTTCTATGTTAGCTAGTTTTATGTTTCCGGTTAATATAATTCTGTTCTTTAGCGAAACCACAACACGCACTCAATTACTATTTGCCATAGCTGTTTGTATTTTAGTGATGATCACACATCAGAAAAACATAGAACGCTTACTCAAAGGCAAAGAATCTAAAGCAAATATTTTCAGAAAAAAGGCTGAATCATAGTATTTTGGTCAAGTATTTGCTACCATTTCTAAATAATATACATATCTAATAATGAGAAAATTTTTTATTGCCGCAGCCTTATCAATCGCTGTAATTCCTAATGCAATCTTTGCACAATCTTTAAAACCAGTTCCTTGTTCTACTTACGAATACATGAGAGATGTTCAAATGAAGGACCCTCAATTTATACAAAACCAAGCAATATTAGAACAAGCCTACGAGTTTGCAAAAACGCATCCTCAGAAATCTGCTCAACAAACAAAAAGAATTATTCCTATCGTATTCCACATCTTACACAATGGTGGTGCTGAAAATATTCCTAAAGAAAGAGTATTAGAGCAAGTAGCAATTCTAAACAAAGACTTTCAACGTTTGAATTCAGATACTTCTCAAACAAACCCAATTTATAAATCAGTTGCAGCTAATTGCGAAATAGAATTTCGTTTAGCTCAAATTGATCCAAATGGTAATTGTACTGATGGTATCGTTCGTGTAAAAACACCTTTAACATATAATGCTGACGATGCTATTAAAGCTGTTAGTCGTTGGCCAAACAATAAATACTTTAACGTTTGGGTTGTTGAAACCATTAGTGGTGCAACTTTACCTTCTGTAATTTTAGGTCGTTCCCAATTCCCTGGTGGTAGTAATGCTACCGATGGAGTGTTATTGAAATATAGTGTTTGTGGAAACACTAGCACTTTCAACAATTTCGGAAGAACTCTAACTCATGAAATCGGTCACTCATTAAATCTTCGTCATATCTGGGGAGATGGTACATGTGCTAGTGATTTTGTTGATGATACCCCTCCGCATGAAACAGCAAACTCTGGTTGCCCAGTAAATAAAGTTTCAGTTTGTGCTGGAAATAAAATTGAAATGATAGAAAATTACATGGACTATACTGATGGTTCTTGTCAGAATATGTTCTCTGCCGGACAAAAAGCAAGAATGGACATTGTGTGGAATGGTACTCAAAATAGCAGAAACAATTTATACTCACCAGCAAACTTAATTGCAACTGGTACTAACGATGGATATGTTCCAGTACCTTGTATTCCTATTGCAGATTTTAACCGTAAACAAGAAGCTTGTACAGGTACTGCTGTTGCCTTTAACGATGGTAGTTTCAGAGGTACTCCAACAAATTGGGAGTGGACTTTCGAAGGAGGTACACCAGCTGTTTCTAATCTTCAGAACCCAAGTGTTACTTATGCTAACCCAGGTTCTTTTGCTGTAAAATTAAAAGTATGGAATTCTGCAGGTACAGATAGTATTGTTAAATCAAATTTCATCAGAGTATTTGAAACAACATCAACGAAAACATTACCATATTCAATGGATTTTCAAGATGCAACTAAATTCAATGAAGAAATTTATAATCGTGTTGAAAATACTACAAACTGGACTATTGCAAGCAATGCAGGTTTTGGTTCATCATCATCTTTAGTTATGAATTTCTATGGTAAAAATGATGGACAAATCAATTCGATTATTTTACCTAGCGTTAATTTAAAAGGCACTAGTGCTCCAAAGTTATCTTTCGATTATGCTTATGCACAGCGTTCAGTTACATCTTTAGATCGCTTACAAGTGGGCTTATCTAGAAACTGTGGCTCTACTTATTCTGTATTGTTCAACAAAACTGGTGCAGATATCTCAACAGCTGGTGTTACATCAGTATCATTCGTTCCAAATGGAGATGCACAATGGACACACGTAGATTTATCATTGAGTAATTTTGCTACATCAACAAATACATTAATTAGATTCTTAGCAGAAAATTCAGGACCAGGAAATAACATTTATATCGATAATATTGTAGTAAGCGTTGCTACAGGTATGGAGAATTTAATTTTAAACAACTTAAACTTATCTATTGCTCCAAATCCGTTCAACACTTCAGCTAAAGCAAGCTTTAACTTATTTACTGAAGCGAATGTAAAAGCAGATCTTTACGATTTATTAGGTAGAAAAGTAAGTGCTGTTTTCGAAGGTAATTTATCAGCTGGTCAACAAGAAATTAACATCACATCTGAAAACACTCAAAACTTAAGCGAAGGAATTTACATCCTTCAATTAAATGTAAATGGCGTGTTGAAGTCGGAGAAGGTGATGATTAGATAATAGTAATGGGTAATGTGTAGTGAGTAATGGGTAAGTATTGAGTTTAACTCACTACTCATTACTCACTACTCAATACTCCTAATATGGCTTTCGCTTTCAGCAAACACTCCTCATATTCCTCTTCTGGGTTAGAATCCAATGTGATTGCACTTCCTACGTTGAAGTTTATCTTTTGAGTTTTAGTGTCGATAAAGATTGAGCGTATTAATACGTTAAAATCAAAATCTCCATTCGGGTTTATATAGCCTAAGGAGCCTGAATATGCTCCTCTTTTGAAACACTCATATTGTTCGATCAGTTCCATTGCTTTTACCTTCGGTGCACCTGTCATCGAGCCCATAGGGAATGCATTTTTTATTACATCGATAGAACCATACTTAGCATCCAATTCAGAAGATACCGTACTTATCATTTGATGCAATTGTGGGAAGGTGTAAATTCCGAAAAGTTCCTCAACTTTAATACTACCTGTAACTGCTGTTTTTGTTAAGTCGTTTCTCACTAAATCTACAATCATTACATTTTCTGCTCGCTCTTTTTCAGAATCTAATAATGCTGACTTATCCGCTTCAAGATTATCGGTTTTCTTAATCGTTCCTTTTATCGGTTGAGAGATAATTTTATTCCCTTCTCGTTTTAAAAAACGTTCCGGACTAGCTGATAAAATATATAAATGATCAATTTTTAGAATACCAGAAAATGGGTTAGGAGAGAGAGTGTTTAATTTAAAATATAGGTCGATTGGATTAATGCTAAAACCTCTTACTTCAAATGGTATGCAATAGTTCATCTCGTATACATCACCATCTATAATATGCTTTTGAATTGCTTTTACATTTCTAACATATTCATCTTTCGAAACATGTTGAACTATGGAAGTTTGAATGGAAGATTTATCAGTGTAAATAGGCTCTACATAATCAATATCTATAGAACTTGAACTAACTAAATGTTGATTTTGTTCTTCAATAGAAACATCTTCTTCGAAGAAAAATACACTTGGGAAATCGATGAATGTCTTGTTATTGCTACTTAGTTTCTCAACATCATTTTTTAAATCGTAACTGAGTAAACCATAAATAGGCTTCGAAGATTCTATAGTAAAAGCACGAAGATCATGGAAAGCATTGTCGGGATTTTGCTTTAAAAAAGTTTTAGAACCAAAACTTAATTTCCAACGATAGGTAGTATTTTTTTCTTGATAATTATTAGCATTGAGTAAACAAAAAAATGATTCAGATTGATCTACAAACTGAATCATTTTCTTTTTATTCTCCTCTGTGCAAGGAATGCTAAACATGTTTTATTTTGATAAGATCAATGTTTGCACACGATCAGGACCAACTGATAAATATTTAATTGGAACCTCTAATGCTTTTTCTAAGTAATCGATATAGTTTTGAAGCTTTTGAGGAATTTCATTTTGTTCTCTGATGCCAGTTAAGTCTTCATTCCAACCATCTAGTTCTTCATAAACTGGTTCAGGTTGAATAGAGATAATATCGAAAGGCATATAATCAATTTTCTCTCCATTCCAGATATAATGTGTACACACTTTTACTTTCTCGAAACCACTTAATACATCTGCTTTAGTCATTACTAATTCTGTAACACCGTTAAGCATGATAGCGTATTTCAATGCAGGCAAATCAATCCATCCACATCTGCGAGGGCGACCAGTAGTTGCACCAAATTCGTGACCAATTCTTCTCAGTTCTTCACCAATTTCATTGTCTAATTCAGTAGGGAACGGACCGCTACCTACACGTGTACAATAAGCTTTGAAAATACCAATTACCGATCCGATTTTTGAAGGAGCTGTACCTAAACCTGTACAAGCACCAGCGGTAGTTGTATTCGATGAAGTTACAAAAGGATATGAGCCGAAATCAACATCTAATAAAGTTCCTTGAGCACCTTCAGCAAGAACTTTCTTGCCAGATTTCAAGTACTCATTTACTAAATGTTCAGAGTCTACTTGTTGCATTGCTTTTAAAAGCTCGATGCCTTCAAACCATTGAGTTTCGTACTCTTTGTAATCAATTGCAATATCATAATGCGATAGAATTTCTAAATGTCTATCACGTAATGCTTCGTATTTCTCTTTGAAGTTTGGTAATAAAATATCACCTACACGAATTCCTTTTCTGCCAATTTTATCAGCGTATGTAGGGCTAATGCCTTTAAGCGTAGAGCCAATTTTAGAATCACCCATTTTAGATTCACTAGCTGCATCTAACAAACGATGAGTAGGTAAAATTAAATGTGCTTTTTTAGCAATTACTAATTTCCCATTTTTAATTGGATCGTATCCGTTTTCACGAAGTTTGTCTATTTCTTTTTTGAAGATAACCGGGTCGATAACTACACCGCCACCAATTAAGTTTAATGTTTTAGGATTGAATACTCCTGATGGAATAGTGTTCAATACGTATTTCTTGCCATCAAATTCTAAGGTATGACCAGCATTCGGGCCACCTTGAAAACGTGCAATCAAATCATATTCCGGACAAAGCACATCTACAATTTTCCCTTTACCTTCGTCGCCCCACTGTAATCCCAATAAAACATCAACTTTCATATCTTTTTTCTAATTTTTTACTGTACTATGTTATTTTTTGAAGAGGCATTAAATGATTCACATTTGCCATCTTTCTTAAGCTTACCACAGCTACCGTATAGGTTCAGGCTATGGTGAGTAATGTCGAATTGAAGTAAATCACCCATCATCGACTGAATTTGTTGGATTCTAGGGTCGCAAAACTCTACCACTTTTCCACAATCGATACAAATGATATGATCATGTTGCTTGTAACCATAAGATTTTTCGAACTGAGCCATGTTCTTTCCGAATTGGTGTTTAGTAACCAAATCGCATGAAAGCAATAATTCAAGTGTATTGTAAACAGTGGCACGACTAACTCTGTATTTACGGTTTTTCATGTGTATATACAGCGATTCAACGTCAAAATGGTCGTTTCTTGAATATATTTCCTCTAAAATTGCGAATCTTTCTGGCGTTTTTCTAAGGCTTCTACTTTCTAAGTAAGCTTCAAAAATCTTTACTACGCTCGCAATAGTTTCTTTGTTAGACATATATCTATTCTCCTCGGTCAAAATTAAATAAATATTCTAGAATCAACTAGATAGATTGTTGCAAGTTATACACATTAACTGCCCGCATTGTTAGCATCGAAACGTGTTACATTAATAACACCATTTACAAGCTTCAGTTTTTTGATTAGGGTATCTAAATGCGAGGTATCATTTACATACACCATTAGTGTACCTTCGAAAATACCATCATCACTATCAACGGTTATTGATCTCATGTTTACCTTGAAATCGTTCGAAACTACTTTAGTGATATTGTTTACAACCCCAACCTCATCGGTTCCTACAATGCGTATTCCTGTTAGGAATGCAATCTCTTTTTGCCCAGTCCACTTAGCTTTTACTATTCTATAGCCGAAATTCGACATCAATTTGATGGCATTCGGGCAATTTGTTCTGTGTATTTTAATACCATCGTTAATAGTTATAAATCCAAACACATCATCGCCAGGGATAGGGTTACAGCAAGGAGCAAGTTTGTAATCTATTTTATGAAGATCTTCTCCAATCACAAGTATATCAGAGTCTTTACTCTTTACTTGCTTCATGTATTGATCCAAATTGTCTTTGTCTATTTTATTTGGATTTTTAGGACCTAACTTCTTCTCGGTTAATTGATATTCACGAAGTTCTTTCATGTCAATTTTACCCATTGCAACTTGGTAATGAAGCTCTATACTGCTAGGAAGCCCGAAAAATAAGGCAATTTTGTTAATCGACTGATTGCTATTTGGTAGTTTGAGTGATTTTAATTTTCGTTCAAGGATTTCTTTTCCATCCTCAGCTATTTTCATTTTCTGTTCTTTAATAGCTGATTTGATTTTCGTTTTGGCTTTACTAGTGATAACGAAGTTTAGCCAATCTTCCTTAGGCTTTTGTTTATCAGAACTGATAACTTCTACTTGATCTCCGTTTTGAAGCTTATGAGAAAGAGGTACAAGTTTATGATTTACTTTAGCGCCAATACATTTAGCACCTAAATCGGTATGTATTTCGAATGCAAAATCCAGGGCAGTTGCTCCAAATGGAAGTTTCATTAAATCTCCTTTCGGTGTGAAAATGAATATCTCATCGGAGAATAAATTCATTTTAAAATCGTCGAGGAAGTCTAGAGCATTAGATTCCGGACTACTTAACACATCTCGAACTTTTTGGATCCATTGATCGAGTCCGTTTTCACTAGTTTGCTCTTTGTATTTCCAATGTGCTGCGAAACCTTTCTCAGCAATTTCATTCATTCTTCTACTACGAATTTGCACCTCAACCCATTTACCCTGTGGGCCCATAACTGTTGTGTGTAATGACTCGTAGCCATTTCCTTTTGGAGAAGAAATCCAATCTCTTAATCGATCTGGGTTTGGAATATATTTATCTGTAACTACTGAATATGCTTTCCAGCAGTCTGCTTTTTCATTTTCAAAATTACTTTCTAGAATTATTCTGATGGCAAACAAATCATATACCTCTTCGAATGGAATACCTTTCGATTTCATTTTTTTCCAAATGGAATGTATTGATTTTGGTCGACCTAAAATTTCGCTTTCTAAACCGAGTTTTTTAAGTTCTTCTTTAATCGGTTTGATGAATTCGTTGATGAACTTACTTCGTTCTACCTTTGTTTCATTCAGTTTATTGGCAATGAATTTATAAGTCGATGATTCCGTAAATTTCATCGATAAATCTTCCAACTCCGATTTTATGGCATACAAACCCAAACGGTGGGCAAGGGGAGCGTATAAATAAATGGTTTCAGAAGAAATTTTCAATTGCTTATCGCGAGGCATACTGTCAAGCGTACGCATGTTATGTAAACGATCGGCAAGCTTTATTAAAATCACACGAACATCATCGGCTAAAGTCAGTAACATCTTACGGAAATTCTCCGCTTGAATAGAACTTGTTTGATCGAAAACTCCAGAAATCTTTGTTAATCCATCGATAATATTGGCAACTTTTTTACCGAACTCTCTTTCGATATCATCTAAGGAAATATTAGTGTCTTCAACAACATCATGTAATAATGCGCAAACAATAGATGTGGTTCCTAAACCAATTTCTTCAGCTGCAATTTGAGCAACAGCTATTGGATGATAGATATAAGGTTCACCGGATTTTCTACGCATATTTTTATGCGCCTCAACCGACATTTCGAAAGCCAAGCGAATCTGACGCTTGTCGCCCTTCTCCATTGTAGGTTTACATGCCTTCAGCAAAGCCCTGTATCTTTTCTGAATTTCCTTTTTCTCTGCTTCTAAATCTATATTGTGCATGGCTAAATGTAAAAAAAATCATTCTTTTATGTAAATCAAAATAATAATTATGATGATATTTGGTTATTATGAAAATGTCGAAATATTTTAAATATCTCGTATTACTCATTCTTACAACACTTTACTTCCAAAATTGTGCTTTTGCACAGCAAGAAGTAAAGCAAATTGGGAAGAACGATACCATCATTTTACCAGCTGTAATAGTTGATGGCGATACCATTCCCTATATTTACCTTCCAACAATTAATATTTATGCCGCTCGAATGTTTAAATCGAAGCGTGATCAAATTAAGTACACAAAGCTTCGTAGAGACGTTACTAAGGTATGGCCATATGCTAAGTTGGCTGGGGAAATGTTTAATAAGCTCGATCGGGAGTTAAAGATGACAACCGACAAGCGTGTTCAAAAGGCTCTGGTCGATAAGACTGAAAAGGATATTAAAGACCGGTTTGAACAAGAACTAAAAAACCTGACAATTACACAAGGTAGAATACTCATAAAACTTATCGATAGGCAAACAGGCAATACCTCTTACGAGGTGGTTCAAGACCTCAAAGGACGATTTTCTGCATTCTTCTGGCAATCACTCGCAAGATTATTCGGCTCAAACCTTAAAGCCCAATACGATCCGTATGGTGAAGATGCGGAGATAGAGAAGATTGTTAAGAGCATCGAATAATAGTATCGGGTAGCGGGTAGCGGGTAACTGGTAGCAAACAGTTTTTCTCAATACTCAATACTCAATACTCAGTACTCTTCTTATCTTTGCAGCATGAAATTAGATATATTAGTTTTTGCAGCTCATCCTGATGATGCTGAAATGTCGTGTGGTGGTACTTTGATGAAGGCCATTAGTGAGGGTAAAAAAGTGGGAATTGTAGATTTAACAAGGGGAGAACGAGGTACGCGAGGTACAAAAGAAACTAGAGCTGAAGAATCAGCAGCTGCCACAAAAATATTAGGCATACATGTTAGGGAAAACTTAGAGTTAGACGATTGCTTTTTTGAGGTGGATAAAGAAACTCAATTAAAAATTATCAGTAAAATAAGGAAATACCGTCCGCAAGTAGTCATTGCAAATGCAATTGAAGATCGACATCCAGACCACGGAAGAGGAGCGAAGTTAGTGCAAGAATCATTCTTTAAAGCAGGATTGCCTAAGGTTGAAACTTTTGATGAGCAAGGAAAATTACAAGAAGCATACCGCCCAGATTCTTTATTCCATTACATCCAAGATCGATACATCAAACCAGATTTTGTTATTGATATTTCTGAATTCGTTGATCGTAAATTAGACTCTGTTAAAGCATTTAAAACGCAATTCTTCGACGAAAATTCAGAAGAACCAATAACGTATATTTCTAAACCAGATTTTTTAGAATCATTAATTGGTAGAAACAGAGAATACGGGAAACTATTGAAAAATGGTACTTATGCAGAAGGGTTCACTGTAAATAAGATCATCGAAATAAAAGATATTACAGAAGTATTTTAAATCTTCTTAAAACAAAAAGGTCCTCATATTTTACACGAGGACCTTTTTATGTATCAATCGAACATAAGTAGTTTGGGACTATAAAGAACGTTGATTGATATTCTAAAGACGAGCAATTGTACTATATAGTTGTATGCTTTAGAAATTATTTTTTAGGTTCTTCTTCAACAGGGTTATCTTCTTTTTTACTACCCTTAATTTTAGCTTTCTTGTCTAAACCTGATAGGATTTCAATATTGATACCGTCTGAAAGGCCTGTTTTTATAAAGGTTTTCTTGAATATTTGAGCAGTACTAGTTTCAATTTCAACATAAGCACTATCTTTTTCAAACTTCAATACACTTTCAGGAATAGTTAATACAGAATCTCTTCTTTCTAATACGATATCTGCATTTGCACTGTATCCGGCTCTAATAAAACTTCCAGCTTTTAATTTCATCGCAGCTTTAATTTCGAATTGAATTGCACCATCTTGTTCAACACCTTTTGGAGAAATATATTCTAATACTGCATCATATTTTTCTGTAGTAATAGCACCAATAGTAACGATTAATGCCATACCTGTTTTAATTTTTCCAACTTCCGATTCATCAACTTTTCCTTGAAAAATCATATCACTCATATCCGCGATACTTGCAATTGTTGTTCCTTCATTGAAGGTATTACTTTCAATAACTGAGTTTCCAACTTTTACAGGTACATTCAAAATCATACCATCGATAGTAGCTGTAATGATAGTGTTTGTTGCATTTCCCATCGATTTAGAACTTCCCTTTTTAATCAATTCTAAATTGTTATCGGCAGTTTCTAATTCTTCATTAGCGCTATTATAATTTACTTCTATACGTTGAAATTCTGCTGCAGAAATTACTTTCTGATCAAATAGTTTTTTGTTTCTATCGTATTCAGTTTTAGCATTATTGAAATTGATTTTAGCTCGATTTAATCTGCTTTCTGCTTCATTCAAATTAACCATGTTTGGAATGATTTTCACACGAGCAATTTTATCGCCACGACGAACCATCTTTCCAGCTTCAACATAAAGCTCTTCTATAATTCCAGAAACTCGAGGTTTAATATCAACTTCTCTGCGAGGAACTACAGCACCTGTAGCTACTGTTTTTTTGATGATATTGTTTACAGAAGGACTTTCTATATTAAATACCTCTGGTGCTTTTTCCGACTTCTTGTATAAGAAATACAAAGTGCCAACAAAAACAACTCCCACTAAACTAAACAATACAATTCGAACAATTTTTTTCATACCTAACTATATAAATTCTAATCTCTAAATTCTAAATACTAAATTCTAAATACTAAATTCTAAATACTAAATTCTAATCTATAACTTCTAACTACCAGTTACCAGCTACCAGTTACCAGCTACCAGCTACCAGTTACCAGTTACCAGTTACCAGCTACCAGTTACCAGCTACCAGTTACCAGCTACCAGTTACCAGCTACCAGTTACCAGCTACCAGTTACCAGTTATCAGTTACCAGCTACAAGTTATTAATCTGCTCTAAGTGCCTCTATAGGCTTAACCTGTATAGCTCTTCGAGCTGGAATAAACCCTGCTAAAGCACCAGAAACAATTAATATACTTAATGCTGTTAATGCTATATTTAAATCTACCTGAGGGTTCTTAAACATTCCACCATCAGGGTTTGAGCCCATAGCTTTACCAACTAATTCTAATATTCCAATTCCGGATATCAATCCTAAATATCCAGCAATAGTTGTAAGGAAAACTGATTCCAAAATTACTTGTCCAACTATTTTCCAAGGTGTTGCACCTAATGCTCTTTTTATACCAATTTCTTTTGTTCTCTCTTTAACTACAATAAGCATAATATTACTTACACCAATTACACCTGCAACTAAAGTTCCAATACCCACAATCCATACAAGCAAATCGATACCTTTGAATAAACCTGAAACCTGTTCCCACTCTTTCCCCAAATTCCAATGCCCAATTGCTAGTTTATCATCAGGTGAAATATGATGTCTTTTTTTCATCAATTCGATTACTTCATTTTCAACATCTACAATCGGAACATTTGGTTTGCCAGTTATAGAATACCAACCTACAATATCTCCATAATTAAATGCTGTTTGAAAGGTAGTAAAAGGTACATAAACTGTTTGAGCTTCTTGCTGTCCTTGACCACCTGCTTGAGTAGTTTTGAATAAACCTACCACCTGGAAATAAACCCCATTTATACGAATGTATTTACCTAAAGGGTCTTCATTATCTTCGAAAAGAATATCTCTTACACGATTACCGATTACAGCTACTTTTCTTTTTTGTTTGATGTCTAAATCATTAACGAATCTACCTTGAAGGTGTTTCATCGGTTGTATTTTTTGAAATTCTGGTAAGTCGCCATAAATAGAAAAGTTACCAGTTTTGACACCTCTAGTTACATTGTTTCCACCTCTATATCCACCTAATTGATTTCGTGGACAAACATATAATGCACTTTTGATTTTGCTTTTTATTGCTTCTGTATCGTCGTTATTATAATTAAATCTTCTACCTGGTTGGAATCCTTCATAAGCCTTAGTAGTTTTTTGGGTCCACATAAAAAAACTATTCGTAGCAAAACCATCAAAGCCCCCGGTTACTCCGTTTCGTAAACCATTTCCTGATCCAAGCATAATTACAAGCATGAAGATTCCCCAGAACACACCAAATGCAGTTAAACTCGTACGGAGTTTATTCTTTTTGATGGTACTAAAAATTTCCTGCCAACTATCTTGATCAAACATCTTTAATAATTTTAATTTTTATTCGTCTCTTAAGGCTTCAATTGGTTTTATTCTTGCAGCTTTTAAAGCTGGAACGAACCCCGCAATTGCACCTGCAACTACAAGGAAAATTGTAGCACCAATAGCTAATCCTAAATCCACTTCAGGGTTTCTGAAATAATCTGTTGTGGGCATAAATTTCTTGGCTAATTCAGTAGTAATTACACCCAATACTAATCCAACATATCCTGCAAAACCTGTAATAAGAATAGACTCTTGGATCACTAAACTTACAATAGAATAGGGGGTAGCGCCAATAGCTTTACGAACTCCAATTTCTTTAGTTCGTTCTTTTACAACAATCATCATAATATTACTTACTCCAACTATACCAGCGATGATAGTGCCAATACCAATAATGCCAACAAAGAATTTTATCCCATTCAATAAGTCCATTATTTGTTTATAGTTCTCATTATTATCAAAGGCTACAAATGCTCGATCATCATTAGGGTCGATTTTGTATTTCGAAAAGATGTAAGATTTTGCTTCTTCTAACATTCTGCTACTTTGAACAATATTAGCATTCCCTGTACTGAACCAAATCACATCTACATAGTCTTTCCCATTATAACATTTTTGCATTGTCGAGATTGGGATATATAATCGATCGTTATCTTGTCGACCTTCGTCTTTAAATACTCCAACAACTTTATATAGTATTCCGGAAACATCTAAATACTTACCAATAGGATCTTCATCCTTAAACAAAGCTTCTTTTACTGGCTTACCTATTACAGCAACTTTGCGGGCTTCAGCTATATCAGTTTCATTCAGAAAACGACCATTGATAATTGTACATTTCTCAAGCTTATCATGATCTTTACCACAAGCCCTTACCATAAACGAACCTTTTTCTTGTTTATAGTTGATGCTTTTAATATTAGGCACATCTTGAGAAACAGTAATGTACTCTAAGCCTCTAATGTTATGTCTTATATAATCAAAGTCCTCATTTTTCAGTTTGATTTTTCTGCCGGCTTGCATTCCTTGGTAAGGAATACTAGTAACATCTCCTTGTAGCCAAATGGCATTACTTGCGTCAGATAAAAATTGATGTTCTGCACCATTTTTTAATCCTTGTCCGGAACCTAGTAAAACAATTAAAATGTAGATACCCCAAGCCACAGAGAAGCCAGTAAGAAAAGTTCTTAAACGATTCTTCTGAATAGTACTAAATATCTCTTGCCATTTATCGATATCAAACATGCTTATTGGTTTTCTATAATTCCGTCTTTTAAACGTATCACACGATCAGTTTTAGCTGCAATATCATGCTCATGCGTAACAATAATAATGGTCATTCCAGTATCATTAATCTCTTTTAATAGTTTCATTACTTCGTAAGAAGTCTGTGTATCCAATGCTCCAGTAGGCTCATCAGCTAAAATAATTTTAGGTTGTGCAATTAAAGCTCGTGCAATTGCAACGCGTTGTTTTTGCCCACCCGACATTTCACTAGGCAAATGTTCAGCCCAATCTTTCAATCCAACTTTGTCTAAATATTCTAAGGCAATGGCATTTCGTTTTTTACGACTAACACCTTTATAATATAAGGGAAGCGCGACATTCTCCATTGCGTTTTTAAATGAAATCAAATTGAAAGATTGAAATACGAAACCTAACATTTGGTTTCTATATTTAGCAGCTTGCGTTTCAGAAAGATTTTTAATCAAAGTGTTGTCTAACCAATATTCACCTTCATCATAAAAATCAAGCATTCCCAAAATATTAAGCATGGTAGATTTGCCAGAACCCGATGAACCCATAATAGATACGAACTCACCTTCTTCAATTCTCAAATCAATACCCTTTAATACTTTCATAGGGTTATTGCCAATATAATACGACTTACTTATTGATTTTAATTCAATCATAATATCAATGATAAGCATTCATATTTGTTAACTATTATTATTAACGTCATTGTTACAAGTATTGAAAAATACATTATTTTTGTAATGTGATTTTTGCTCCAAATCATTCAGAATTTCTACATTTCTATTTAAAACATATTACTATGAAAGCTTTTATAAAAATTTCGTTACTATTTATTTTCTGTGCAATGGTTTCATTGAATGGAAAAGCACAAACTAACTCATAGTATAAAATCAGTGCTGAGCAAGCATTGAAGACTGAAATCGCAAAACTTTGGGTTGATAATGCAATTTATACTCGTCAATCCATTTTATGTTTAACTGATCGACTGCCTGGAGCTCAAGAAACTATCTATAGATTAATGGTTAACCAAGAGCAAATGGGAGAGGTCTTTACAAAATATTATGGCAGAAAAGCTGGAGATGAGTTTTGCCAGTTAATAAGTTCTAATACTGCTTTGGTGGTAAGAAATATCCGCAGTAAAAATGATCAAAGTACAGAAGAGTTAATTAAGACTCAGAAAAAAATGAAAGCACATTATTCCGAAACAGTGAATTTTTTGGTTTCTATTAATTCGTTTTACAATAAAGAAGAACTTCAATCTGAAATAAATTTATTGGTCGATTTAATGAACAAACAGATTGATTACAGGAAAAGAGGAATGTATACTGAGGATATTGAAAATTTCGATTATATAATTTCAGAATCAATAAAATTTGCAAATATTTTATCAGAAGGTATTATAAAGAAATATCCAAAAATGTTTGAAGAGAAGTAATTAAACTTCACAAAATTCTATTGGTAATCCATCTGGATCTACAATAAATGTAAATCGCTTATTTGTAAATTCATCTATTCGGATTGGCTCTGCAACTATTGAAAATATTGATAGTTTGCGTATTATTTCATCTAGATTATTTACAGAAAAAGCTAGATGTCTTAGTCCTGTTGCTTCTGGCTGGGTTAGTCTTTTTGGAGGATTAGGGAAAGAGAATAATTCTAGAACGTAAATTCCATTCAGCCCTAAGTCTAATTTATAGGAATCACGCTCTGCCCTATAAACTTCTTGAATTATATCAAGTCCTAAAATTTCAGTGTAGAATTTTTTCGAAGTATTATAATCAGAGCAAATAATGGCAATATGATTAATATTCTTTAGCATTTTCAATCAGCATCTCTTAAAAAAGGAAATTGTCTTCTGTTCAATTCTAATTCGTGTTTGCTTAATATTATAGTGTTGTGTTCAACATCGGTAGATGAATTCAATATATTACCGAAGGGATGTATAACCGATGTATTTCCTACGTGGTGAATTGAATTCCCATCCATTCCCGTTCTGTTTACACCAACAACATAGCATTGATTTTCAATAGCTCTTGCCTTTAATAATGTATCCCAATGCTCTATTCTCTTTTCAGGCCAATTGGCTACAAATACTAATACATCAAATGGATCAACTTTTGAATTTCTCAACCAAACAGGAAATCTTAAATCATAACAAATATTAAGATTGATTTTCCAACCCAAATACTCCACTATTAATTTCGATTGACCTGCTGAATAGAATTTATTCTCATCACCCATGCCAAATAAATGACGTTTATCATAGTGTTTTACTATACCATTTGGTTCTGCCCAAATCAACCTATTAAAATAATGCCCATCATCTTTTATGATTATACTACCTGTTATTGCAGTATTTCTTCGAGAAGCAATATTCTTCATCCATTGAACAGTATTTCCATCCATATTTTCTGCTAAATCATCTGCTCGCATACTGAAGCCTGTACTGAACATCTCTGGTAAAATGATTAAATCGGTAGATTCTTGGATACTTTCTATATGCTTTTCAAACATTTTTAGATTTTGTTCCTTATCTTCCCAATGTAAATCTGCCTGAATGGTGGTGATGCTTAAATCTTTCATCTTTAAATTATGATATTCAAAAATAAGGAAACTAGACTATTTATCGTACTCGCTTGCTTTTTTATTGCTAACGCTGTAATTGCTGAATTTATTGGTGTTAAAATATTTTCAGTGGAGGGAACTTTAGGTCTTCCGGAGCTCGACTTAACATTGTTTGGAATTGATCATCTATCCTTAAACATGTCGGCTGGGGTTCTAAATTGGCCTATTGTGTTTATCATGACGGATTTAATTAATGAGTATTTCGGCAAAAAAGGAGTGAAGACCCTATCTTACGTAGCTGTGGTAATGATTGCCTATGGATTTATTACGGTATACGGCTCGATGAACCTCGTACCTGCAGGTTTCTGGATTAATAAAACTTTGGCAGATGGTACAGTTATCAATATGGATCATGCTTATAATAATATATTAGGACAAGGTTTATGGATTATCGTTGGTTCAATTACCGCATTTCTTGTCAGTCAATTAATAGATGTAAGTATATTTCATTGGATTAAAAAGAAAACTGGTGATAAAGGTTTATGGTTAAGAGCTACAGGATCTACCTTAGTTTCTCAGTTAATCGACAGTTTTGTTGTGATTTATATTGCATTTTATATTGGAGGAAACTGGACAGTTAAACAAGTAATTGCTGTAGGTTTAGTTGGTTATATTTATAAGTTTATTGTTGCCCTGAGTGTTACCCCAATTTTGTATATTGTGCATAACATAATCGATAAATATTTAGGTAAAGACTTGTCGCACAGACTAATGGAACATGCTAAGAATGAAGATTAAATATTTCTTCACATCGAGATTTATCTAAATTTAATTCCTATTTTTGCAGTGCTTTGGTTTCCGATTGAGGTCGGAATTAAAAGGGAATCTGGTGTGAATCCAGAACAGTCCCGCTGCTGTAAGCTCTAAAAGATTTGTTTCAATCTAGCCACTGATAAATTCGGGAAGGCGAAACAAAAGAGTAAGTCAGAAGACCTGCCGATGCATTAATATCATAGCTTTCGTGGATTGAAGCTTGGGTAATCATTCGTTTTCACACAACGTATTATAACCTTTTTTACCACATAGCTATTTAATATATTTAGCATGAAAAATTGGTTTTTATATGTATTCTCATTGATGTTGATGATAAATTCATCAGCTTATGCCATACATATAAATGACACGCTCAACATTTCTGAAGTAGAAATAAAAACTCAAAAGATATATTTTGTAAACATAAACGATGATTTCGATAGTGCTCGATTATCTTTTGCTCAAACTCAAACATTAGCTCGTTTCTTACAAGAGAATTCAAGTATTCAATTCAAATCTTACGGTACTTCTGGTTCATCTGTAATGAGTATTCGTGGTGCTAATTCTTCTCAGAGTAAAGTAATTTGGAATGGCTTAAGCGTTGGGTCCCCAATGTTAAACATGAATGATGTTTCAATACTATCTGTAAATAATGCTGATGAAATTACTCTAACTAAAGGAGGAGGCACTGCATCGTATGGAAATTCTGCATTAGCAGGTGTTATAGGCTTAGAGAATAAACCTCATTTTAATTCAAAATTTATCAGCCTTGGATTAAATTATAATAGCTTGAATAATGTCGATTATTCAATAAATTTTAACTCAGGCAATAAATGGATATCAAGCCAAACATCAATAAATATTAGTCAATACAAGAACAATTACAGCTATAATAATCGTTCAGAATTAGGCAAACCTCTTCAGAAACAATTGAATTCAGAGTCAAATCAAATAGCCATTTTACAATCATTATTTTATCAATTCAAACGACACAATTTAGATTTACACCATTGGTATCAAGAGAGTGATCGTAATTTGAGTCCGGCTATATACAATAGAAGTAGAACGAACTATCAATTGGATAAATCATATAGAGGAGTATTGAATTATAAATACCTATTAAATAATCATCATAAGATAAATTCACTTATAGGATTTACTCGAGAGCAGTTAAGGTACGTAAGTAGAATTTATACGAACAATCAGAATTATGTTTTATTCAATACTAGAAGTTTCTTTGATCAAGCTCAATTTAATCTAGCATGGAATTACAACAATAAGGACTCTATTTATTGGGGTAATCAGGTTTATAACGAATTGAAGTTTCAATATGTGTTTGATGGTGCTTATGTAGAAGATTATAATCAATATAGAAAAAGAGATAGGGTAGCTTTGTCTAATAAATTACAGTATACCAATTATAGTCTGTTTTTTTTAAAGTTTGATAATCGACTGGAACACTTTAGAAGCAATTTTTATTTTGCTTCTAGTATACAAATGAATATAATAAAATCTGGGGTTTCGGGCCTAGTGCCATATATGAAACTATCTAAGAATTATAACTTACCTGGGCTAAATGATTTGTATTGGGTGCCGGGAGGTAATCCGAATTTAAATGCTGAAAAAAGTTATGAACAGGAGATAGGCTTTAATTATGTTAAAGAAACAAGAAAGTTTAAATGGAATTCATCTTTTTCAGCATACCATTCTTTGGTAAAAGATTGGATATTATGGCAGCCTTCTGCAATAGAAAATGGCATCTGGACACCTCAAAACTTAGTAGAAGTTAAATTGCAGGGACTAGAAATTGATCAAAATATAGCCTATACTTTTTCTAAAAACCAATCCATTAACACCACAATATTTTATGCTTACACACAAGCGATTAATAATAAGGCGGTGAATGCAAACGATCAAAGTGTTGGTAAACAACTAATCTATGTACCATTAGAAAAGATGGGATTGAACTTTACATATCAATATTATAAAAACAGATTGAACTTTAATTTCCATAGAGTGTCGCATCGATTTACAACTGCCGATCATTCTGAGTTTTTGCCTGCATACTATTTATTCGACATTAAATATCAAAGAGCATTTGAATTCAACAGAAGTAATATAAATGCGGGAGTTTATGTAGATAATATATTCAATACAACTTACGAATCAATACCATTCCAAGCCATGCCGGCAAGAGTGTTTGGGATAAATTTCAATTATAAATTAAACACTAAAAATCATTAAAAATGAAAAAAAAATTATTTGTTGCGGTAGCATTTGGGGCTACTATTTTATTAAGTGCATGTTCTAAAGATCCAGAGTCGGCAAAAACAACTACGCCTAGTGAGGACTTATTTAAATCTGGGATTTATATTGTAAATGAAGGCGGTTTCGGAATGAGTAATGCAAGCATAGACTTGTATAGTAAAGATTCTGATAAAGTGTTTTCGAATATCTTCGAAACTGTAAATGCAAGACCACTTGGAGATGTTGCTCAATCTTTAAATATTATAAATGGTAAAGCTTATATCATTTTAAATGGATCGGCAAAAGTTGAAGTGATTTCTGCAAAAAACGCAGTTTCATTAAACACAATTACAGGATTTAGCTCACCAAGATTTATGGTAAATAAGGATACTTCTAGAGCATATGTATCAGATTGGCAATCTAACTCTGTAAAAGAAATAAACTTAACGACTTATGAAATTACGCGTAGTATCAATGTAGGTTCAGGACCAGAGGGGATGTGTGTTGTTGGTAATAAATTATATGTTGCTAACTCAGGTGGTTATGGATTAGATTCTACAATTAGTATAATCGATTTAAATACAAACACTGAAACTAAAAGATTAAAAGTAGGAGATGCGCCTATCTCAATTGCAGCTGATGCAAATGGAAAAGTATGGGTACTTTGTAGAGGTTCGTATGGGGATGATTTTAACACATCTGAAGACGATACAGAAGCTAAATTTGTTAAAATTGATCCTTCAACCGAATCTATTTTAACTTCTATTCAAATTGGTATGAAAGGTGATCATCCAGATAAAATGAAAATTAATGCAAGTAAAAACACTTTTTACTATTTAAGTTCATACAATTTCTTACCAGGAGTATTTAAATTCAATATTACTGATGAATCAGCTTCTACTACTGCATTTATATCGGGTTACTATTATGGTATAGGTTATGATAGGTTAAGTGATGAATTATACTTAGCTGATGCAATCGATTTCAAACAAAAGGGTAATGTATATAGATATAGCAATACAGGTGAATTGCTAAAAACAATAAATGCCGGAATTATTCCAAATGGCATTCAAGAACAATAATCAAACTGACGTAAACGAAAAAAGGGCCTAAAGGGCCCTTTTTTATTTCATACTAAAAGCGATTACTTGCTTTTAACTTTTACGCTAACTAAAGAACTACGAGTAATTAACTCATAAGCCCCAAATAATACAGCTGTGAAGAATAAATCTCCAGCTAAGCCATTCCAGAAGAAAGGAATAGCAGCTATATAACTCATCCATAAACCGTCGATTCCTTTAGAGTACATTACTCCATTATCTCCCATCCAAACTGCAAAGTTTGTAATGATGTAGAATATTAATGATGAAGCTATCGAACCAGCACCAATGAATAATGGATTTTTAGTATTTCTTAAAGTAAGTCCTAAAACGGCAATTAATACAAATGAGAAATATACCGAAGGTATAAATCCAAATGGAATGAATAAGTCAGAAATCAACATTGCAGCGATTGGCAAAACAAAAGCTAAACGCTTATCATTTAATCTAGCTGAACCGAATAGGGCGATTGCGCCTATCGCAGTGAAATTAGCTGGATGTGGTAAAAAACGAGTGATCGCAGCGATAGCAATTAATGTTGCAACAGTTAATGTTGATTGTATAGTAAATTCTTTTTTCATGATATTTTATAGCTTTTCAAAAATAAGAAAAATAGTGCTTAAGCATAGAAAAATTTTAAACATTGTAATGTTAACAAACTATGAAAATTAATGCTAGTATTCGTTTGACAACTTACACAATATAGTAGAGTAGGGAACTAGCCAATTAATACTATAGTAGAATAATTTACTGGCATTTAGGGTCAAAGAATATTTGACTTCTTATATCCATAAGTAATTATAAAAGAGAATATTAATATAAATCATTTAAAGTAATAATTTATAAATACTGAAAAAATGAGACTGAAAATGTATTAAATGATAGTAAAATTTTCTAAATATGAAATATAAAGTTTGTAATATGTTTATTGTCAGAGTTTTACATATTGATATTTGACATGAGACATAGGACAACGGACGATTTTAAAAATCCTAGCTGACTACCCATTACTCATTACTCATTACTCACTACCCACTACTCACTACTCTTTTGTATATTTGCCAAATGAGAATAGTCGCTAACATTCCCCACCCCGAAATGAGGATAAGTATATTTCAGATGAATCAAAAGTATATCTTGAAACTAGAATGGGGGCCATTGGAACAAGCTTTCAAGTGGGATGAATACGACTTTGCTAATTTAGAAGCCTTTATCGAACACGTTAAATCAAGTGTGATTTTTGATAACTCAATTACAAGATTTAAGCAAATGCTTGACGAAACAATTGTTGATTAATTGTTTTTATTGATAATAAGTGCTTTTGATAGCTTTTTGAACCTCCAGAAAAGCATAATTGCCGACAAGGTTAATCCCAATGATAGCGCAATCCAGATACCTATCCCACCCATTTTAAGTTCGAAACCTAAGTAGTATGCCAATGGAATTGAAATAACCCAATAGGCTATAAAAGTTACCAGGGTTGGGATTTTTACATCACCCATTCCTCTTAAAGCTCCTAAACCTACAACTTGAGTGCCATCTGATAATTGGAAAAATGCTGCAATAATCATCAATCCTGTAGCTATTTCAACAACTTCTGGATGCGACATAAAGAATAATGGGAATATTGTTCTTCCGAGAATCATGATAATCGCCATTAGTCCCATAAACATCAATACCATTAAATAACCCACGTTTCCGGCACGCTTTAGCTGTTTGAAATTCCCTTCCCCTAAAGCATTACCAACTCTTACAGAGGTTGCAGCGCCTATACCACTTGCAGCCATATAAGTAGCAGAAGCTATACTAATAGCTATTTGGTGGGCAGATTGAAAATTCGGACCAAGCATACCCATCATTAAAGCAGCTAAAGCAAATGCTCCAACTTCAAATAAATATTGGAATGCTGTTGGAATACCATAATTGATGATCTCCATGGAAGTTTTCCACTCTATGAATTTTGATTTAGCCTGATGTAAGTATGGTTTGAAATTTTTAGATCTTAATACATAAGTCATCATTAAAATGGCCATCAAACTCCTTGAAATTAAGTTTGCTATACCAGCCCCTTCAAGTTCTAGTCGAGGTAATCCAAATGCACCATTAATCAGTCCATACGTAAGAAATATATTAAACCCATCCGCAATTAGAGTGATGATCATCGCTTGACGTGTGAAATTTAATCCCTCTGCAAATTGCTTAAAAGTTAGAAACAACATCAAAGGCACCATCGAAAATCCAATGATCCTTAGAAAGGGTAGTGCTTCTTTCACAACTTCAGGTGCTTGCCCAAAATTGCTTAATTGTGTAGACAATCCGTATATTCCAAGAAATACAAATACACCTGCAATTATATTAATAAGCAATGAGTTAACTAAGTATTTACCACAGGCATCTTTATTATTAGCGCCAAATTCTCTTGAAATATGTGGCGTTAAACCATAAGCTATACCAATACCGAATACCATCAAAACTGCAAATACGCTTATGCCTAAAGAACATGCAGCGAGCTTAATCGGACCTAAATGCCCAATTAGTACCGAGTCGGTAATGTTTACGATAACATGTCCTACTTGACTTATAATAACAGGATAAGCCAATAAGAATGTCTTCTTAAAGTGTTCTTTTTTAGATTCTAATAACATTTAGGCAGCTGTATAGTATTCTGTTTTTTCCGAGCTGTGCACTCGAATAACTCCCGAAAGTACTAAATTGACCAATATTCTCGAGGCTCTTCGTCGAGATATATTAATTAATTTACAGAATTCCATTAAAGTAATTCTTTCGTTTTCGGCTAAGTATTCTAAAAGTGCTTTCTCTTTAGAGGTAAACACAATATGGGCGGATTCACCCTTAGTCTCTTTCTTTAAAACATCGATTACGATTTTACTCGCTAATACACTTTTATCTTTTACTCGAACATAAACCCACCATTTATCATCCTCTGATAGGGCATAATGGGGTTTTACATCGCTTTCTTCGATTTCTACAGCTAATACTGTAGCACCGTCGATTGTATATTCAGTAAACTTAGGTTCTATTGTTGGTTTGCAATAATATGTTCCAGCTTTTATAAGTTGGTATTTTTCTTCTTCTTCAGATTTTACGCCTTTAATACTACCATCATCCATCACACCAACTAAAATAATTCCACCTTTATTATTCGCGAAAGAAACCATGGTTTTCGCTATTTTATGAACGTGAGTAATAGTCTTCTTGAAATCAAGTCGAACTCCTTCTCCTTCTAATATCAATCTTTTGATGTTCATCGCGCGTACCTTCTTCGTTAATCTAATGTACTAATATTGATTGCAATTGGTTGAAATGAATTATCAACACAAGTTAAAAGCCTGATAGAGGTTTTTGTGAAGCTTTTGTGAGACGTAAATAGACTTCAGTTTTAGCGATTACATAAACATCACCCTCTTTCGATTTATATCTTACTTCATGAGTATGTTTATATTTTCCAATAGTATTCAAGGATTCTTCAGCTTCTAAAATTTGCTCATCAGTTACCAGGAAGTCCAAATATAAATGTTGATCTGCAGGTCGCATATAATGAATCTCAGCACTTTTCAACCAAGCTTGAACTTTATATCCCTTTCGTTCGAATATCTGCCAATATAAAATAGCATAGAATGGGTCTGCTGCTGAAAAAAGAGCTCCTCCGAAAATAGTGCCATTCATGTTTCTATTGAATAGGCTCTTTTTGATTTTAACTCTGCAGGCTTTGAAATCTTTGTCAATCGAAACAATCCTAATTCTGTTCAAAATGAACGGAGGATATGCATTTAAAACAAATTTGCCAAGTTTTTCAGAGAGTAACATGTATCAAAAATACGAAAATGATTACCACATTTTCGTTAATATTTCAGTATGATCTTTTTCGCACATTGGATAAACTCTACCACTTGCTTTGTTCAAGGAAAGGTTTTCCAATATTCTTGATTCCTCTGATTTTGAAATATTTGCTTCTGATAATCTGATAGGCGAGTTAATGCTTTTAAAGAAATCTTCGAGCTTAGAAATAAATCCTTCTGCTTGTTCTTTAGTAGTACCATTAATATCAAAAACCATTTTACCTAGAAAAGCTAATTTATCTTCGAATTGAGGATAGAAATGTTTCATCCAAGCTGGGAATACAATTGATAATCCGGCACCATGTGCTATATCAAACAATACGCTTAAGGTGTGCTCTATTAAGTGTGATCCCCAATCTCCGTTTCCTTTTCCAGTTACTAAGGAGCCATTTAATGCGTTCGTAGCCAACCACATAATGTTTGCACGAGCATCATAGTCTTCTGGATTTTCCAATACTTTCGGACCATAAACTGTTGCAAGTTTAATAATGCTTGCGATATAATGGTCTGATAAAGGAGATTCAGCTTTTCCGAAGTATACCTCTAGGCAATGTGCAATTAAATCAGCAATACCATAAGCTGTATAATTTGCTGGAACAGTATATGTTAATGTAGGATCTAGAATGGATAGTTTAGGGAATATATGTGGTGAAGAATAGCCTTTTTTCATACCACCTACAGTATCTTGCAACACAGTTGAAGAGTTCATTTCAGTGCCAGTTGCTGCTAAAGTTAATATATTGATTAGGGGCAATGCTTGAGTTGGTTTTTCTTTTTGAAGATAAAACTCCCAAATTGAGTGATTAGCATAATAACCCATAGCCACAGCTTTTGCTGTGTCGATTACCGATCCACCACCAATCGCTATAACCATTTCGGCTCCAAATTCTTTTGCTAATTGCACTGCTTCGTCAGCATCTTCGAAGGTAGGATTCGATTTAACGCCTTCATAAGTAACTGATTTTATGCAATTCATGTTTAAAATTGAAACAACTCGTGCATATAAGCCAGTTTTTTTGGCAGAACCTTTACCTAAAATGATAATTGCTTTTTGTCCAAATAATTGTGCTTCTGAACCAATTCGATCAACTTCATTTTTGCCGAAAATGATTTTGGTAGGATTGTGATAGCTAAAGTTCTCCATTTGTCAAGTTTTGGTAGCTATGACAAATAAACGCCCTTTTTTGTTTTTATTTTGATGATTTTCTTACGTAATAAACGTTGTCGTAATCCATATAACCTCTGGATAACAGTAATGTATCACCAATAAATTCCACATATGCAGGTTGTTGATCACCTAGTTGAATCGTTAAAGCACTGTCGCCTTGCTGTAATTGAAAGTCATTTAATCCCTTTCTCAATGTATATTTCCCTTTTTGATCAGCTTTATTTCCTTCTAATTGAGCTCCTCCATTTTGTTTCAGAGAGTAAGTTCCATCGGCATTAATGCTCAAATCTATACTGCAATTGCAAGTGCTCGGACTAGTCCAGGTGCTAGTTCTACCACAACAAAATGTCTTCACCCAAACCCATTCGCCCACAACTGGTTGATCATTAGATTCTTCACTACATCCACCTTTTGCAGATATTAGTGTAAATGCCACTAAAACCAAAGAAACATACTTTAACTTCATCATATTAATGTAATTTATTCAAAAACGAAGCTAATAATTTTATATTTTGATTTACTGCTTTGTTAATTTTATTTATTCTTGCCTCTTGATAGAAATTAGATATTAGATTTGAGATATGAGAAATAATTAATCATAATTCATATTTCATAATTTATAATTAATCGTACATAGTCATCGTACAATGTACAACGTACAATATAGATATGAATAGAGAAGAGATAACTACTTGGTTTAAAGAACTTCAAGATAATATATGTAAAGTAATAGAAGAGGCTGATGGATCTGCTAAATTTCAAGAAGAAATATGGGAGCACCATGAAGTTGGAGGTGGTAGAACTAGAATTTTGCAGAATGGGAGTATCCTGGAAAAGGCTGGAGTTAATTTCTCGGGCGTAGGAGGAAAACTAAGTGAAAATATACTTAGATCCTTAAACCTGAAAGAAAATGAATTCTACGCCACCGGAGTGTCTATTGTGATGCATCCAATTAGCCCGATGGTTCCCATCATTCATATGAATGTTCGTTATTTTGAAACTCCAGAGGAATATTGGTTTGGTGGAGGAATAGATTTAACGCCTCATTATGTTGATAAAGAGGATGCTAAGCTATTTCATCAAAAGCTAAAAGAAGTTTGCGATAATGCCGATAAAGCATATTACGATCGTTTTAAAACCTGGGCAGACGATTATTTTTTCAATCATCATAGAGCAGAAACGAGAGGTATTGGAGGAATATTCTTTGATAGATTGAATGAGAACAGAGAATGTAAATCGAAAGAGGAACTGTGGAAGTTTGTGCAGGAGGTAGGTTCGAGTTTTGCGGGAATATATTCGCATTTTATGACTAAAAATTCAAGCATTCCATACACTGAAAATGAGAAAAAATGGCAAGCACTTAGGAGAGGTCGATATGTGGAGTTTAATTTGGTGTATGATAAGGGTACGAAATTTGGATTTGATACCGGCGGAAGAACAGAATCTATCTTAATGTCGATGCCCCCTCAAGCTCAATGGGAATATAAGTTTCAGCCAATTCCAGGCTCCTCAGAAGAGCATACTTTATCACTATTAAAAAAGGGTATTTCTTGGGCCTAAAAAATTGTTCTTAACTTTTCCACAATCTCAATTAAACTATAGGTTTTTGTTATCTTTACGAGGTTATAAATACAAGTAAAGAGAGATGTCAGAAAACGAAAGAATTATCCCGATTAACATTGAAGAAGAAATGAAATCTGCCTACATCGATTATTCGATGTCGGTTATTGTTTCTCGTGCCTTACCAGACGTTCGTGATGGTTTAAAGCCTGTTCACAGACGAGTTCTATACGGAATGTTGGATTTGGGTGTCACAAGTGGTAAACCATTCAAGAAATCAGCCAGAATTGTAGGGGAAGTTTTAGGTAAGTATCACCCACATGGTGATGCTTCAGTTTACGATACCATGGTTCGTATGGCTCAAGAATGGTCTTTACGTTACATGATGGTCGATGGACAAGGAAACTTTGGTTCAATCGATGGTGATAGTCCAGCAGCAATGCGTTATACGGAAGCTCGTTTAACCAAAGTGGCTGAAGAAATGCTAAATGATATCAACAAAAACACAGTTGATTTTCAGTTAAACTTCGACGATTCTTTGGAAGAACCAACAGTTCTACCTGCTAAAATCCCTAATTTATTGGTAAATGGTACTTCTGGTATCGCTGTTGGTATGGCTACAAACATGGCTCCACACAATTTACGTGAAGTTATTGATGCTGTTTTCGCATATATTGATAATAAGGAGATTGAGATTGCTGAGTTAATGAAATATGTTAAAGCACCAGATTTCCCTACAGGCGGTATTATTTACGGTTATGAGGGTATTAAGGATGCTTACAACACCGGTCGTGGTAGAGTTGTGATGCGTGCGAAAGCAGAAATCGAAACTTACGGACATGATCGTGAGCGAATCATCGTAACCGAAATTCCATATCAAGTGAACAAGGCGAACATGATTGAGCGTACCGCTGAACTTGTTAATGAGAAAAAATTAGAGGGTATTTCTGATATTCGTGATGAATCTGACAGAGATGGTATGCGTGTAGTTTATGAAATTAAACGAGATGCAAATGCTGGAGTTGTATTAAACAATTTGTTTAAATATACTGCTTTACAAACCTCATTTTCAATAAATAGTATTGCTTTAGTTAAAGGTCGCCCGATGATGTTAAATCTTAAGGATTTAATTCATCATTTCGTTGATCACCGTCACGATGTTATTGTTCGTCGTACTAAATATGAATTAGATGAAGCTGAAAAACGTGCACACATCTTACAAGGTTTATTAATTGCTTTAGATCATTTAGATGAAGTTATCGCTTTAATTAGAAATTCTAAAACCCCAGAAGAAGCTCGTGAAGGCTTAATGGAAAAATTCGGCTTGTCTGAAATTCAAGCTCGAGCTATTCTTGAAATGCGTTTAAGAGTTCTTACAGGTTTAGAAAGAGATAAGATTAAGGCAGAATTTGAAGAATTAATGGCATTAATTGAGCGTTTGAAAGCGATTTTAGCTGACGAAGGTTTAAGAATGCAAATTATCAAAGATGAGCTTGCTGATATCAGAGAGCGTTTTGGTGATGATCGTCGTTCTGAAATTGTATATGCTGCCGGAGATTTCCGTATGGAAGATATGATTGAGAACGAAGAAGTAGTAATTACTGTTTCAAATGCGGGTTATATCAAACGTACTTCATTATCTGAATACAGAGTTCAAGGTCGTGGTGGTAAAGGTTCTATGGGAAGTAATTCTCGTGAGGAAGACTTCATTGAGCACTTATTTATCGCTTCAACACATAATTATATCTTATTCTTTACCGAATTAGGTAGATGTTACTGGTTGAAAGTTTACGAAATTCCAGAAGGAACACGTACTTCTAAAGGTAGAGCAATTCAAAACTTGGTGAATATCACTAAAGAGGATAAGGTTCGTTCAGTAATCAACGTTAAGAATTTAACTGACGATGAGTACTTACAGAACAATTACATCATGATGTGTACTAAAAACGGTACCATCAAGAAGACCTTATTAGATGCATACTCAAATCCTCGTGTAACTGGTATTAATGCAATTAATATCAATGAGGGAGACCAATTACTTGACGTATTATTGACAAACGGAACATCAGAAATTGTGATGGCATTACGTTCTGGTAGAGCAATTCGCTTTAATGAAAGTACTGTTCGTCCGATGGGTAGAACTGCTACAGGAGTAAGGGGTATCACTTTAAATGGCCCGAAAGATGAGGTAATTGGAATGATTGCTGTTAATGATCCAGACACTACAATTTTAGTGGTATCTGAAAAAGGTTACGGTAAACGTACTGATATTGAAGACTATAGAGTAACAAATAGAGGTGGAAAAGGAGTGAAGACCATTCAAGTAACGGATAAAACAGGTGATTTGATTGGAATTAAAGATGTTACGGAGTCGGATCATTTGATGATTATCAATAAATCAGGATTGACTATTCGTATGGCAGTTTCTGATTTGCGTGTTATGGGTAGAGCAACTCAAGGTGTAAGATTGATTAAATTAAATGATGATGATCAGATTGCTTCAATTGCAAAAATTGAAGATGTTAAAGAAGATGATTTAGCGGTTGAATTAGACGAAAATGGCAACCCGATCATATCAGAAAACACTTTAGATGAACAATCAGAAGAACAAGATAATCAACAAGATAACGATAATAATACAGAGGAATAATTTAACATTAAAAAATATGAAGAAGTTAAGTTTGTTATTCATTTTAGCCGGATTCGCCTACGGAGTTAAGGCTCAAAATGCTGAGGTAGTTAACGCATATAATTACCAGAGATACAAAGAATACGACAAAGCAAAAGTTGCAATTGATAAAGCAATTTTAGATCCTAAAACAGGTATTAGTGCTAAAACTTGGTATTACAGAGGATTAATTTATCAAGATATTGAAGAAAGTTTAGATGCAAATGTTAAAGCATTCGATACATTATCATTGGATAAATCATTAGAGTCTTATATTAAAGCATTAGAATTAGATACTAAAAACAATTATTCTGATGATATTAAGAAGAGAATTCCATTTCTTCAAAATAGATACATTAATAAAGGTGTTGAGTTATATAAATTGAAAAATTTTGGTGCTGCATCTGCAAATTTCATGAAGTCTGCAGGAGTTTCTGAAAAGGTATTCAACAAAGTTGATACAGCATTAATATTCAATGCTGCTTTAGCATCTATTAATGCGAAAGATATTCCTCAACAAAAAGAATTATTAACTCGTTTGATCGACTTAAAGTACAAAGATGCAGAGATTTATCGCTCTTTATCTAATGTTTACATGTCAGAAAAAGACACTGTTAAAGGATTAGAATTGTTAGCTCAAGGAAGAAAAGAATTCCCATCAAACAACAATTTGATGATCGATGAGCTAAACGTTTACATGTCTAGAGGCCAAGCAAAGCAAATGATTGCTAAAATGGAAGAAGCTGCACATGCAGATTCTACAAACAAATCACTTTGGTTTGCATTAGGAGCTACATATGATAATATGGGCAAAAAGGTTAATGCTGAAACTGCTTATAAAAAGGCAATTTCATTAGACAAGAACTATTTTGATGCTTATTACAACCTTGGAGCTATGCATTACAACGCTGGTGTGGAAGTTTATAATAAGGTAAAAGACTTGCCAATGAGCAAAGAAAAGGAATATAATGCTGGTAAAGCAAAATATACAGCCTTATTCAACAAGTCGTTACCATATTTAGAGCAAGCTTTAGTATTAATGCCAAACGATGTAAATACATTAATGTCGTTGAAAGAGGTGTATGCTAAACTTGACAATTTTGCTAAATCAGGCGAAATGAAAAAGCGTATTGAAGCATTGAAAAAGAAATAATCATTTTGAATATTAAAAGAAAAAGACTGCTGAGTTTAGATTCAGTGGTCTTTTTTTTATCTAGATACTCGTAACTCGTATAATCCAGTAGTCCATTTGTCCAGTAGTCCATTTGTCCATTTGTCCATTTGTCCAGTAGTCAAGTGTCAAAATATCAACTATTTAGCTATATTATAATTGTCCTATAATTAATATTATGTTAAGTAATATATTGCAATTACTACCCTAAATACTATGTACAATGTACAATGTATTATGTATTATGTATTATGTATTATGTATTATGTATTATGTATTATGTATTATGTATTATGTATTATGTATTATGTATTATGTATTATGTATTATGTATTATGTATTATGTATTATGTATTATGTATTATGTATTATGTATTATGTATTATGTATTATGTACAATGTGTTAAGAACTTGTTATTAGCTCCTAGCTACTACGATCTCAATTCTAATATCTAATATCTAGTACATAGTATTTAGTATTTTAAAAAAATATTTGTTTAATTAAATCCTTTGTTTTATTTTGTATTTTATTAACAATTATTTATTTATAATGCTTAAAGGTAAAATTAAATTTTTCAATGATTCTAAAGGATTTGGTTTCATTGTACCAGAAGATGGTAGCGCAGATGTATTCGTTCACACTACAGGTCTTTTGGACAAAGTAAAAGAAAACGATGAAGTATCGTACGAAGTTCAGCAAGGAAAAAAAGGTATCAACGCTGTAAACGTACGTTTAGCATAAGTATCTAAAACCTTCTAACCATTTCGCCCCGATTAACCATCGGGGTTTTTTTTTGACTTATTTCTAAATTTTACATTCTAAAATAATATCTCTGCTTATATTGCATCTTTGTTTTTCTCACCAGATTATTTTCTAACATGACAGTTAAACGTAACGCAGCCTTAGGTTTCATTCTTATTACAATTTTAATAGATGTTATCGGAATTGGTGTTATAATACCAGTTGTACCTAAACTTATTGAACAATTAACTGGAGCTGGAATAAGTTCAGCATCACAATACGGTGGGTATTTAATGTTTGCATATGCAATTATGCAATTCGTTTTCTCCCCGATTATGGGTGGTTTAAGTGATCGTTTTGGTCGCCGTCCGGTTCTTTTGCTCTCGCTTTTAGGTTTAGGGATTGACTACGTTTTTATGGCCATGGCTCCAACCCTAGCTTGGCTTTTTGTGGGGAGGATAATTGCTGGTATGTGCGGAGCAAGTTTTACAACTGCAACAGCATATATTGCTGATATTAGCACACCTGAAAAACGTGCACAAAACTTCGGTTTAGTTGGTGCAGCTTTTGGTATTGGATTTATTATTGGTCCTGTTATTGGAGGAATTTCTGCACAGTGGGGACCTAGAATTCCTTTCATTGTTGCAGCTTGTTTAACATTATTAAATGTATTGTACGGATATTTCGTACTTCCTGAATCATTATTAAAAGAAAATCAACGTAAATTCGACTGGAAACGTGCAAACCCAATTGGATCTTTATTGCATTTACGTAAATATCCAGTTGTTTCTGGTTTAGTTGTATGTTTTACATTAATATACATAGCTGTAAATGCAGTACAATCTAGCTGGACTTACTATACCATGCTTAAATTCAACTGGAATGAAGCTTGGGTTGGATATTCTCTAGGATTTGTCGGATTGATGGTTGCCATTATTCAAGGTGGGTTGATTCGTTTTGTAATTCCTAAGATTGGCGAAAAGAATGCCGTTTATCTTGGATTGGGCTTTTATAGTGTTGGGATGATGTTGTTCGCATTTGCAACAAATACTTTAATGATGTTCCTTTTCATTATACCTTATACTTTAGGTGGATTTTGTGGTCCTGCTCTTCAGGGTATAATTTCCAACCAAGTTCCCGCTACCGAGCAAGGCGAATTACAAGGTGCATTAACCAGCTTAATGAGCGCGACCTCTATCGTTGGTCCAATACTTATGAATAGTTTGTTTGCATATTTCACTGGTCCGAATACACCATACTATTTTCCTGGCGCACCATTTATGTTAGGTGCACTCTTGTTCATGCTAAGCACTTGGTTCGCTTACTATAACTTATCTGGCCTGAAAGCTACTCGCAAGGAAGCAAGGAATTCTTAGCTTGGATGCTGGACTGCTGGATACTAGACTGCTGGACACTGGACACTGGACTACTTGATCCCGATAGCTATCGGGATTGATTAATTGATATTATACTATGTACAATGTACTATGTATTATGTACAATGTATTATGTAATAAGTATTATGTACTATGAATAAAGTACAATGTGTAAGTAGAATAATTTACAATTCATAATTCATAATTCATTGTACATCGTACAGGTACCTAGTATATAGTGGGTCTTTGTCCGAATTGGTTGAATTGCCGTGTTAAGTGCTCGTAAACAATCTCCTCATCTTTAAATACGTTTTCCTTGGCTTGTTTCTTTGGTAAATCAAGGGAGATTGTTTGTGTTTCTCTTTGATTATAATACAAAGCAGTATTTCTTCGAATGTCTACAATTACCCATTTCTTTTTAGGATACTTTTGAATCAAATATGGCTTCAGTAAATAAAGAATATTGTATGTAGGTTCTAAAATGCAATATTCCATATCATCGTTTAGTTTCTGGAATCTAATCTTCTCTCGAATATTCAACTTCTCTCTTTGAACCATGTTCACCACGTCTACTAGTCGTTGTACTACAGGGTGACTAATATTCTCTTCAATGTTCTTTTTCGAGTCTAATAAATATTGAACATATCTAACAATGGTATGATCCTCTCCTCTAATTTCAGATAAATAAGCCAACTCAATTCTTACCAAGCTTATATTACTCGACTTCCTTTTAATTCCCGACCAGACTCGTTGAGCTTGCTCAATGTTTGTTTCCACAGTTATCGTATCTGCAAATAACTCGTCTATCGTCTCCCCCGCCTTAATAATCCTGTAAATCTGGATTTTTTGGTTGTAAATGGTATAGATGCAACACATAAGTCCCTCAAAACTACCATCATAAATTAAAATTTTATACGCTCCCATATTGCTAATTTTATTAGTATAAATATACTAAAAGTTTTAGCATTGTCAAGTGTATTTATATTAATATTTTTTTAAAATAATAAGCTACAAATATTTTATATCAATTCAGTTTTCTGCAACGGATGGCTCCTATTGCTTTCTATTTAGTAATTAGAACCAATTCTTTTTAAAAAATATCAATATCAGATAGAATAAATATCTAAAGTCTCATGTCTAATATCTCAAATCTCAAATCTCAAATCTTATTCTACTACTAGCTACTAGCTACTTAAAACTATACTTATATATCACATCTCATATCTAATAACTAACTTCGTGCTATGCTTATCAAACAACAATTAGCCAAGGAATTCTCTAAAATGAATTCTGTGAAAGTATCCTTAATGGTAGGTGCTGATCAGGATGTATTTGATGAATTAATTGGAATTATGCTTGGAAATGATAATGAACTTGCTCGTCGAGCTGCTTGGGCATTAAGTTTTTGCTTTCGCGAGCACCCTTTCCTATTTGATAAGCATGTTGGTACCCTAGTTGAATTGATGAACAATAAGAATTGTCATGATGCGGTGAAAAGATGTGCCACTCAATCGCTTCAGGATATGGATATCCCGGAAGATTACGAAGGATTAGCATACGATTATGGTATGGAAATTCTTCATGATCCTAATGAAGCTATTGCTGTGAAAGCATACACCATTCAAATACTTCAGAAGATTGCTGAAAAATTCCCTGAACTAAAACAAGAACTTATACAGCTTGTTGAAGATAGAATGGATTTCGAAACACCAGCGTTTAGATCTAGAGGAAAAAAGATGTTGAAGAAACTTAAAGGCTAATGTGATAATGTGCCAATGAGTCAATTTGGACAATGTGATAATTTGAACAATTTATTAAATTCTAAATTCTAATATCTAAATTCTAATTTATATAATATAGTCTAGTTACTAGCTACTAACTACTTAGAACTAATCTAATATCTAACATCTAATATCTCAATACTAATAAATGAACATTATTCTATACGACGATAACTGTAACCTCTGCAAGGCTTCCGTGCGTTTCTTAGCTAAGCACGATAATAAAAATCGTTTAGGTTATGTTCCATTGAACTCACAAGAATCTCGTTCTGCGTTGAAAAATGTTGGAGTGAATTTTATTCAGAAAAACACAGTTTATTTCATCTACAATAATAAGGCTTATGTAAAATCTACTGCTGTGCTTAAAGCCTTATCTCTATTACGTTTCCCAGTGAATTTACTCTCAGTTTTTTTAATTGTACCAAGAGTAATTCGTGATTATTTTTATGGTATCGTGGCGAAGAATAGAACAAGATTTTAACTAGACCTAGGTTCGTCGGAGTGTCCCTGTCTGCCGACAGGCAGGCTCACTCCGACGAACTGTATTCATAATTTATAATTCAAAATTCAAAACTCTTTCTTCATCGACTCTACAATTTCAAAAACAGCTGGACAATACAAGGTATTAACTAGAGTTACATCCATAATGCTTCTGAATTGTTTATCACCTGTGTGCGGATAACCTCGGCAAGCTTCTGGTCGTGCTTCGTAAACACTACATTTGTTATCACCTTTTAAAAATGGACATGGTGCTCCATGATGTACGAAATCACCTTCTTCATCCATCACTAAATATCTCTCCATAAACACTTTTGGTTTTATTCCTAAGTGTTTTGACAATCTACGAATATCTTCTGGTTCGAAGGTTGGACTAATTGTTTTACAACAGCCAGCACAATCTAAGCAATCAATTTTTTGAAATGCCGCATCATGAGCATTGTCAACTATTTGTTGAAGATCTTTTCTTCTTGTTTTCTTTAATATTTTAAAGAATTCCTCATTTTCCGAATGAGCTTTCTTTGCTTTGCGAGCAAAGGCTTTTAAGTCGATTTGATTTACTGGCATTATAAGTTTACTCCCAATTCTTTAATAATATGTTCTGCATGATCTACCTTTTGAGCTACCCATAATACATAGCGTATATCACATCCAATTGAGCGTGAATATAACTCATTCCAAGCGAAATCGTTAATTGTTGCTTCGTATGATCTGTCGAAATTTACTCCAACTAAATTTCCATTTTCATCTAAAATCGGACTACCTGAGTTCCCTCCTGTAGTATCCATATCGTATAAAAATGCAATTGGAACATCTTTCTTATCTTTTGTAGTCCATCTTCCGAAATCCTTGTTTTTATATAGTTCTCGAATGAAATTAGGTAAATAATACTCACCTGAATTTTGTCCTTTTTCTATTAATCCGGTTAATGTAGTTGTTGGCTTCATATACGTTGCATCAATAGGTGTGTATCCTTTTACATGACCATAAGTTAAACGTAATGTGCTGTTAGCATCAGGAATGAAATTTGTTTTCTTGAACAAAATACTCACATCAACATAATCGGCTAATAGTTTATTTAGTTTTCCATTTCTTTCTTTACGAATTGCATTCATTTTATCTACTTCAACACTAGCATTTATTGCTAAATCGAACATTGGATCCTTAATTTTCATGAAGTCTTTCAATGGCATATCTAAAACCGCTGTTACTACGCTAGGCATAATAAACATTGACTTCGAGAACAACATATCTACATATTTGCTTACAGCTAAATCAAGATTCTTTTGTTTTTCTAATTTGAATTTTGGAATTACATTGAACTGCTCGGCCCCAGGTAATTGTAAACCATCCATGATTGCTCTTTTCAACAATCTCTTCTCCGTTTCGATTACATAAGTATCGTATTGATTTTCTAATTGTTTTTTGATGCCAGCCTTTGAATCCGCAAATAATTTCTCTTGTTCCTCTGGCTTAGCAGATGCAATTTTCTTACGTAAGCCTTGCATAATATTAGCAGCACTTAGTGCATTCGAACTAGGAATAAATTGATCTAAAACCAAGAATTTCTTAGCATCTGAAAACACTTCTGTATAAACCATATCAATGTTCTTCAACATCGAACCATACTTGGCATTTAGGGCAGCATCAGACTCAATAAATTTCTGTAAATCTTTTTCTTGATCATATTTTTGTTGAACTAATTCAATATTGCGTAATCCTTTAATTTTGCCTTTATAATTCTTTAAAACATTAGCTTTTCTCTTAATTCTTGAAGCTTGTTTAAGCTCTAATTCTTTATTTACAGATGTTTCTTCCATTTGCTTGTTTTGCCATTCGTATAAGCTCGACATGTAAGGCAATTGGAACTTTTCTTGATATTCTATGTATTTCGCAGGGTAATTTCTGAATGTTCTTCCTGGATATCCTAAGATGAATACAAAGTCGCCTTCGTTTGCACCATTTGGATTTACTTGTAAGAATTTTTTAGGTTGATATGGAACATTGTCTTTTGAATAATTTGCAGCAGTTCCATCTTTCGCAACATATGCTCTCATGAATGAGAAATCGCCAGTATGACGAGGCCATACCCAGTTATCACCTTCACCTCCAAACTCTCCTATTGCTCTCATCGGAACATACACTAATCGAACATCTTTAATGATTTTATATCTAAATAAAACATATGTTCTCCCAATAAACATTTCTGAAATTTCAGCCTTAATTGTTTTGTCTTTAGCCTCTTCAAGCTTAATGATTTCAGCAATCTTAGAGTTTATTTTATTAATTCTTTCCGATGGATCTACAACATCTTTAACCGACTCTAATATTTTAGCAGATACATCTTCATAAGAATCTGTGATTTTACAAGTTAAATTTTTAGCAGGAATTTCTTCTTCGTAATTCTTAGCTACAAACCCATTTGTTAAATAATCCTTTTCAGGTGTACTCGCTAACTGTACAGATTCAAATGCACAATGATGATTCGTAATGATCAATCCTGAATTAGAAACGAACGACCCAGTACATCCTCCTACATTTACCAAAGCATCAACTAAGCTTAATCCATTAGGGTTATATACTTGCGATTGATCGATTTTTAGTCCAGCTTTTTTCATATCTATTTTAGATATTTCGCTTAGAGGATACATACCCTCTTCAGGACTCATATTTGTAAATTGTAATCCAGAGATGCCTAAAAGAATCCCTAACATCCAAATGCTTTTGCCTAGTTTCATAATCAGAATATTAATATTGAAGTATTACTATTTACCAAAAATATATTTTATCTTCAAACAAACCGAATCAAAAATCATATTGTTAGCTTTGTATCATGGCTGAAGAATTAATAATTTATAAAAACGCTAGTAAAACTGACTTATACGAGAGTTTATACCCTCAAATTCAAGCACTCCTATCCGGAGAGAAAGATTTCATTGCAAATTTGGCAAATACTGCTGCTGCTTTAAAAGAAACCTTTAATTTTTTATGGGTAGGGTTTTATATTGTAAAGAATGATGAATTAGTTTTAGGACCTTTTCAAGGACCTATCGCTTGCACAAGAATTTCGTTAGGAAAAGGAGTTTGTGGTACTTCATGGAAAGAATCTAAAACGATTATTGTACCAGATGTAGAGCAATTTCCTGGTCATATAGCCTGTAGTTCCGCTTCACGTTCAGAAATAGTTATACCGATTTACAATGAAGATAAGGTAATTGCTGTGTTAGATGTGGATTCTGAACAACTCAATCAATTTGATGAAATTGATGAAAAATACTTAACTAAAATCACTAAACTACTTTCTTAATGACTACTCAAAAGCCTATTATATATTACATCTCAGGACTAGGTGCTGATCAGAGAGCCTATATGTTTCTTCAACTAGAAGATTATGAATGTAGAGGAATTGAATGGGTTCAACATGATGATAATGATACTTTAGCGACATATGCTAAAAAGTTGATTGCTCAAATAGATACCACAAAACCCGTTGTATTAGTTGGCACATCATTAGGTGGTATGCTTGCGATGGAAATTGCGAAACAAATTAAAGTGGAGCATACATTTCTGATTTCAAGTTTAAAAACTCGTGCCGAACAACCTGCCTATTTTAGTTTTTTTAGAATCTTTCCGATGTACGATTGGATGCCTAATAATGTTTTAGGTAACCCAGATTTTTGGATGAAATTACTTTTCCCTGCAGGTATGAAAAATGAATGGAAGTCAATGTTTGCTGATATGTTCAGTAAATGGACACCACAGTTTTTGCGTTGGGCTATGAAAGCAGCTTTACAATGGACTAATGATACAGTTATAGAAAATTACACTCATATCCACGGAGATCAAGACTTAGTTTTTCCACATGTTCATATTCAGAATTTCTTGTTGATAAAAGGTGGAACTCATATTATGGTGCTATCCAAAGCAAAAGAGATAAAGGGCATAATAGTAAGTCAATTGGAAAATGTGTCAATAACATATTAATTGTCAATGATATCAATTTGCGATATTAAAATACGTAATCATAAGTTTCAACAAAACTTTGAATTTATTTTTTAATCCTTATCTTGAGTTTAATTTGAATTTATTAATGGGCTAATAATTAATAAGTATTTCAAAAATTAAACTCTATAACATGAAAAAAATTAAACTCATTTTGGCATTTGCATTAATGTCGATTTCAACCCAATTTACTTACGCTCAAGTTTCTTTTTCTCACTCTCTAGGAGCTGCGATTTATAGCTCTACTAATGCACTAGTTCCTGCATTAGTGTATTCACCTCGCGTTAATTTTTTACAATTAGCAAGTGAAGCAACAGTTTCAGCTGGAACACATTTAGGATTAGGTTTGAATTATAGTTCAGACGGTAGTAATAATTATTTTGCATATGAAGTACCACTAGTTGCTGAATTAAATTTAGGTTCAGGTTCTAGTCCTGATTCTGATGTAGGATTTGGAGGATTTTTAGGCTTAGGATATGGAATTAATAAAATTGGTTCTGCAAGTGCTGGTGCGGATTATAATGATGCATCTGGTATATACGTTAATGCTGGTTTAAGAGCAATTATTAACGATCAACCAATGGGATTAAGAGTATCTTATTTAATGAATAATAAAGTTGGATTTAGCGATGTTGTTGGATTTAGCTTCTTTTATATGTTAGGAGAATAATTTCCTAAATTTCAATTAGCCCATTAATAATCAATGTTTTAACATTTATATATTTTTATTTTTTTTTACTATAAGGGTGATTTAGTTTGTAACTTGTCTTTAACCAAACTTACACCCTCATTATGAAAAAAGTATTTCGTTATTTACTATACACTGTAGGTATAGTAATCTCTCTCCTACTAATTTTTGTTTTATTTGTTCAATTCAGAGGTATTCCAACTTACGAATCAAAAGAAGCAAAGGTAGTAGTAAACTCAACACCTGAAAAAGTTTTACACGGAAAAAAATTAGCATCAATGCTATGTGTAAAATGTCATTTGAATCCTGAAACTAATCAGCTTACCGGAAAATTTTTAGCAGATGCTCCTAAAGTCTTTGGCGAGATCTATTCTAAAAATATCACACAAAGTAAAGAACACGGAATTGGCAATTGGACAGACGGACAGATTGTATATCTGTTAAGAACAGGAATCAGACCTAATGGAACTTTCATCCCTCCTTACATGCCTAAATTTAATGGTATGGCAGATGAAGATATTGAATCTATTTTAGCTTGGTTACATTCAGATGATCCCATGTTAGCTGAAAGTAATGTTGTTCCACCACAAAGTGAACCATCGTGGTTTACCAAGTTTTTATGCACAGTTGCTATCAAACCTTTACCATATGATGGAAGCCCACGTGCATTACCAGATACTAATGATGCTGTTACTCACGGAAAATATTTAGCAACATTTCAGCTTCAATGTTTTGCTTGTCATTCACATGATTTTGCAAAGAACAACGACCTACAACCTGAACTTTCTGAAGGATTTTTTGGAGGTGGTAATCCTATGATTGATTATGATGGTAAAACAGTGATGACAGCAAATTTGACCATGGATGAAGAAACAGGCATAGGTTCTTGGACAGAAGAACAATTTGTAAAAGCTGTTAAAACGATGCAAGCGCCTTTAGGTAAAACGTTAAGTTACCCGATGGAACCCTACTATATGTTGGATGATCAAGAAGTAAAACATATTTATGCATACTTGAAAACAATACCGAAGATTAAGAATCGAGTTGTTCGAAGGTAATTGGTAGCTGGTAGCTGGTAACTGGTAACTGGACAGATTATATACCAGCTACCAATTACCAGCTACCAGTTACTAAATAGTAGCGATGCACTTCAACTCTATAGCAATTGGAGTTGGAAGGCAATTGATTTCGCAAGTTGTACGACAAGGTAAATTGTCTTTAAAATATTCAGCGTAGATTTCATTGTATTTTTTGAAATCGTCTTTCATGTTTGTAAGAAATACTGTAACATCAACTAGCTTATCCCATGATGAACCAGCTTCTTCTAAAATCAGTTTAACGTTGTTAAATACTGATCTGCATTGGATTTCAATATCGTATGAAGTGATGTTTCCATTTTCATCCAGTTCTACTCCTGGAATCTTTTTCGTTCCTTTTTCTCTAGGTCCTACACCAGATAAAAACAATAAATTTCCAACACGACGAGCATGAGGATATAAACCAACAGGTTCAGGAGCTTTTGATGAGTTTATGATAGACATGGTATTAATTTGTTAATTTGTTAATGAGATAATATGTTAATGTTTGAAAATAATTCTTAATACATTTTACTTAGTACTTAATACAGATATTTTTGGCTTCAGTGAAGAATCGTAATGCTTCCCAGCCTCCTTCTCTACCTACTCCTGAGTTTTTCATACCACCAAAAGGTGTACGTAAATCTCGAAGTAACCAGCAATTTATCCAGATAATTCCGCACTCAACTTTCTCAGCCATTCGATGTGCACGAGTTAGGTTTTCTGTCCAAATGCTTGAAGCTAATCCATATTCAGTAGCGTTTGCATATTGTAATACCTCTTCCTCAGTATCAAATGGAGTAAGAGTAACTACAGGACCGAATATTTCTTCCATATTCGTTCTGCAATTATATGCTAAACCCTCGATAACAGTAGGTTTGATGAAGTATCCATTTTCACATCTTCCACCAGGATTTACTGCTTCTCCACCTGTTAAAATCTTACCTCCTTCTTGTTTTGCAAGTTCTATATATGATAAGATTTTTTCGAAATGAGGTTTTGAAACTATTGCTCCTACATTTACATCAGCATTTGGATCTCCAACTTTTAAGGCATTAACTCGTTCAATAAATGCTTCTTTGAACTTCTCGTAAATTGGTCGTTCTATAAATATTCTAGATCCGCATAAACATATTTGTCCTTGATTTTCGAATGATGATCTAACAGTTGTTTTAATCATGTTCTCAAAATTACAATCAGCAAAAATGATATTCGGATTTTTACCTCCTAGTTCTAAGGAAAGCTTTTTAAACATTGGTGCTGCGATACCTGCAATAGTCCTACCTGTTGCGGTACCACCAGTGAATGAAATAGCTTTAATATCTTTATCTCTACTTAATGCATCCCCTACTTTTTGACCTAATCCGTGAACAATATTCAATACACCTTTAGGTAATCCAATTTCTTTACATACCTCAGAAAGTAAATATGAAGTATATGGAGTAATTTCTGAGGGCTTAGCTACTACGCAATTTCCAGCTGCTAATGCAGGTGCTATTTTCCACGAGAATAAATATAATGGTAAGTTCCATGGTGAAATACACGCTACCACACCAATTGGTCTGCGTAATGTATAGTTTACTCCCACTCCTTCCATGAAATGAGTTTCAGTTGAGGATTGTTGAATAGCTGTTGCGAAAAATCTGAAATTACTTACGGCTCTTGGAATGTCTACTCTTTTTGCCAAACTCAAAGGTTTGCCATTGTCTAAACTTTCTGCCGCTACAAATTCATCCATCCTAGCCTCTATTCCACGGGCAATTGCTTCTATATATTGAGCACGTTTCTCATAATGCATATTTCCCCAAGAATGTTCAGCTTCTTTTGCTGCTTTTACAGCTAATGAAACATCCTCAGCATCCGAATCAGGAATCATAGAAAATACCGAACCAGTAGCAGGATCAATGTTCTCTAAATATTGCTTCTTAGAAGGTTCTACTAATTCTCCGTTTATGTAGTTTTTAAGATATATCATTTTAGTAGTATTGAGTAATGGGTATTGAGTATTGTTCGTCGGAGTGTCCTCACTCCGACTTTTTATTTTATATTTACTTGTCGGAGCGAGCCTGGCTGGTGTCAGACAGGGACGCTCCGACGAACTTAATTAACATCCCGATAACTATCGGGATAACATTTTAACATATTAACAAATTAGAAAGCAGTAGTTCTTCCTCCATCCACAGCGATACTTTGTCCGTTGATATAAGCACCCGAAGGTGATGCTAAAAATGCTGCTAATCCTGCGATTTCTTCTGCTGAGCCGAATCTGCCTGCTGGTATTTCAGCTAACATTTCTTTTTCAACTTCGTCAATTGCGTGATTCGTTTTGCTAGCTTTTCCTTGTATAATGTTTTCTAAACGTACAGTTTTTGTTGCTCCAGGTAATACATTATTCACTGTAATGCCATCTTTTGCGACTTCAAAACTCAGGGTTTTAGCCCATCCCGCAACTGCTGCTCTAGTACTATTCGATACACCTAAACCTTTTAAAGGTTGACGAACTGAAGTAGATACAACATTAATAATTCTACCCCATTGTTGTTTCTTCATATGTGGCAAAACTGCTTGTACCAATACATGATTACACAGTAGATGCGATTGATATGCAGCCATAAATGCTGTAGCATCTGCATCAACGATAGGTCCTGCTGGAGGACCACCTGTATTGTTTATAAGGATATCTACGCTTTTTGTTTCTAAATATTGATTGATTTTAAATTGTACATTTTTGTAATCTGAAAAATCAGCTACTAGGTATTCATGTCCAGCCTCCTGAGGCAATTCATTGATTACATCTTTTAATCCTTGTTCATTACGTGCCAATAATGTAATACTAGCACCTAATTGTGCCAATTCTAAGGCAATTGCTTTACCAATACCTTGAGTACTACCACATACTAATGCTCTCTTACCACTTAAGTTTAAATTCATCATATTCAATATTTTCTCAAAGATACATAAGTCAGGCATACTTCGAAATGAAAAAATGCTTGTTTAAATGCTTTGTAATGCATTTTTCAAATTGTACATTTACCGGACAAATATTTCAAGCTATGGCTATTCAAAGACCCTTTAACTTCAAAAAATGGATAGATGAAAATAGACATCTATTAAAACCACCAGTAGGAAATCAATGTGTTTATAAAGATGCAGAGAACTTTATTGTAATGGTTGTTGGTGGACCGAATTCACGAAAAGATTTTCATTACAACGAAAGTGAAGAATTATATCTTCAAATTGAAGGGAATATGGTGCTAAGAATTATTGAAGAAGGGAAACCTGTAGATATTCCAATTAATGAAGGTGATATGTTCTTATTACCTCCAAAAACTCCTCATTCTCCACAACGCCCGGAGAATACTGTTGGTTTAGTCATAGAGAAAGTGAGAGATAAAGAATTAGATGGTTTCTTATGGTTCTGCGAAAGTTGTAATGAAAAATTATACGAAGATTATTTCTTAGTTACGGATATTGTGAAGCAATTACCTCCAGTTATGGAGAAATTCTATTCTTCAGATGAACATAGAGTTTGTAACCATTGTGGAAATGTAATGACGCCCCCAGTAAAGAAATAAATGAGAATAGATATTCATACCCATATCATTCCTGAATACATGCCCCGTTGGTCGGAAAAATTCGGTTACGGAGGTTTTATTCATCTTGATCATCATAAACCTTGCTGTGCAAGAATGATGCAAGACGATAAGTTTTTCAGAGAAATACAAGATAATTGCTGGGATCCAGAAACTAGAATTAAAGAATGTAACCATCATCATGTAGATGTTCAAGTTCTTTCAACGATTCCTGTAATGTTTTCTTATTGGGCAAAAGCTCAGGATGCATTAGATGTTTCAAAATATTTAAACGATCATATTGCAGATGTTGTTCGTAGATATCCGAAACGTTTTGTTGGTTTAGCTACTATTCCATTACAAGATATCGACTTATCGGTTAAAGAATTACATAGATGTGTGAAGGAGCTTGGTTTAGCTGGAGTTCAGATAGGTTCACATGTTAACGATTTAAACTTAAACGATCCTCACTTCTATCCTTTTTATGAAGAAGCGGAGAAATTAGGTGCAGCTATTTTTGTTCATCCTTGGGACATGATGGCGAAAGAAAAAATGCAGAAATATTGGTTGCCTTGGTTAGTGGGTATGCCTGCCGAATCATCCTTAGCTATTTGTTCTATGATTTTTGGTGGCATATTCGAAAAATTCCCAAAACTTCGTGTAGCATTTGCTCATGGAGGTGGATCTTTCCCAGCAACAATTGGTCGTATCGAACATGGATTTAATGTTCGCCCCGATTTAGTAGCAATAGATAATCCAATCAATCCAAGAAATTATTTAGATAAATTTTACCTAGATACCCTAGTTCATGATCCTATGATGATGAATTATTTAATGGAATTATTTGGGCCAAATAAATTAGCCTTAGGAACAGATTATCCATTCCCATTAGGTGAATTACAACCAGGAAGTTTAATCACTAGCATGCCTTATTCAGATGATATTAAGGAACGCTTAACGAGCGGTACAGCATTAGAATGGTTAGGGTTGAAGAGATCGATGTTTGAATAAAATATCAAGCGTTCGTCGGAGCGTCCTCGCTCCGACGAACCGAAAGCTTAGACGAAATGTATAATTATCGAAAATGAAATTTGAAAATACAATAGAATTCGCTCGTGCAATGGATGAAAATGATCCATTGAGAAAATTTAGAAACGAGTTTTTATTTCCTCAGCATGATGGAAAAGATGCCATTTATTTCTGTGGAAATTCATTAGGGTTACAACCTAAAGCAACAAGAGAATACATTTTAAAACAGCTTGACAATTGGAGTGAATACGGTGTTGAAGGCCATTTTAAAACTGAAACACCTTGGATGTATTATCAAAAAACTACGAAAGATAGTTTGGCGAAATTGATTGGTGCGAAACCATTAGAGGTTGTTGCCATGAATCAATTAACAGTGAACTTACATTTAATGATGATAAGTTTTTATCGACCAACTGAAGAGCGTTATAAAATTATTATGGAAGGTTCTGCTTTCCCTTCTGATCAATATGCTGTAGAATCTCAAGTAAGATATCATGGGTTTCAACCAAACGATGCAATCGTAGAATTATATCCTCGAGACGGTGAATATACATTACGTTCTGAAGATATTTTAGAAGCGATTGAAAAGCACAAAGATTCATTAGCATTGGTTATGATGGGTGCTGTGAATTATTATACTGGTCAGTTTTTTCCATTAAAAGAAATTACAGCTAAAGCCCATGCTGTTGGTGCCTTTTGTGGTTTCGATCTTGCACATGCAATGGGAAATATACCAATGGAATTACACGATTGGGATGTAGATTTTGCAATGTGGTGTTCCTATAAATATTTGAATTCTTCACCAGGTGGAATTTCTGGAATTTATATTCATGAAAAACATTGTACAAACCCCGAAACTCCACGTTTTGCAGGCTGGTGGGGATATAAAGAAGATACGCGTTTCTTAATGCAAAAAGGATATATTCCTGAGCCAGGAGCTGAAGGTTGGCAAATGAGTAATGTTCCTGTATTGACAATGGCTGTACATCGTGCTGCATTAGATTTATTTGATGAAGCTGGACTTTCAAATCTTCGTCAAAAAAGTTTAACATTGACTGCTTATATGGAATTCATTGTTCAAGAAGCAAACATTAGAATTGGTTCTGAGAAGTTTAAAATCATTACACCTTCTGATTCAACTTCTCGAGGTGCACAATTATCTATCATTTGTAAAGATGGTGGTAAGAAAGTGTTTGATGAATTAACAGCAAAAGGTATTATTGGAGATTGGCGAGAACCAGAGGTACTTCGCTTCGCTCCTGTTCCATTGTACAATAGCTTCGAAGATGTTTATCGCTTCGGACAAATTTTATCATAGTATTTGGTTCGTCGAAGAGTCCAAGCTTCGACTAGTAAAAAAGTAAATCGTTGATTCGAGCCTGCCTGGCGGCAGACAGGGACGATTCAACGAACAAAAAAAATAAAGATTATGAGTCAATCAAGTAAAAATATAACCCTAGTTGGTGCCGGTTTAGTAGGATCGCTTTTATCAATGTATTTAGCGAAACGTGGACATAAAGTAAATATCTTTGAGCGCAGATCTGATATGCGTAAAGCTGGTTATGTTGGAGGTCGTTCTATTAACTTAGCTTTGAGTCATCGTGGTTTCAACGGTTTAAAAGCAATGGGTTTAGATGAAGAGATTAGAAAAGTTGGTATCCCAATGTATGGTCGCGTTATACATCAAGTAACAGGCGAAGTTCAATATCAAGCTTATGGTAAAGAAGATGAAGCAATCTATTCTGTTTCTCGTGGTGGCTTGAATAAAAGATTAATGGAGTTAGCGGATGAAAATCCTAACATCACTATTAATTTTGATGAACGTTGTTTCGATGTAGATATTCACAATGCTGTTTGTCAGTTCGAAAACATGTCGACTAACGAAAAGCATTCTGTACAATCTGACTTAGTGATTTCTGCTGATGGTGCATATTCAGCCGCTCGTTTAGCTATGCAAACAAAATCGGATCGTTTTGAATATTCTCAAAAATATTTAGATCAAGGATATAAGGAATTAACAATACCTGCTGGCCCCGATGGTGAGTTTTTATTAGAGAAAAACGCTTTACACATTTGGCCTCGTCATAATTACATGTTAATTGCCTTACCTAATTTAGATGGGACATTCACATGTACTTTATTCTTCCCTTTTGAAGGTGAAGTATCCTTTGCAAGTTTGAAAACTGAATCACAAGTGCGTGAATTCTTAACAGCACAATTCCCTGATTTAGTAAAACTTTCTCCTAATGTTGTTCAAGAATACATGGCAAACCCTAATGGTGCATTAGTTACCGTGAAATGTTTCCCATGGGTATATTCAGATAAATTAGCATTACTTGGAGACGCTGCTCATGCAATCGTTCCTTTCTTCGGACAAGGTATGAATGCAGGTTTTGAAGACTGCTTTGAGTTTGGGAATTTAATGGATAAACATGGAGATAATTGGACTGATTTATTAGATGAATTCCAACATGTACGTAAAGCAAATGCGGATGCAATTGCTGATATGGCAGTTGAAAATTTCATCGAAATGAGAGATAAAGTTGCCGATCAAAAATTCTTATTACGTAAGAAAATTGAAGCGAAATTAAACAAGCTTTATCCAGAACAATATGTTTCTAAATACTCTTTAGTTAGTTTTAGTTTGAAACCATATCGTTTTGCATTAGAAATGGGATTTCGACAAGATGCCCTATTTGAAAAGGTTCTAGCGATACCAGGTATCGAAAACAATTGGGATTCTGAAGAAACTCTTCCAAAACTTAATGATCTATTAAAAGAATTTAAGTTTGTTAATTAGAGAATATTTTTAAATGAAAAGATTATTGCCCAAAATTATTTCAATAATAATATTTTCAAACTTTATAGCATGTAAGGAAGATTGTAATTATGAACTTTTAAATTTTATAGATTGTTCTATTGACTTAGTTGATAATTCAGGTAAAAGTCCAGTTAGTCTGAAAGATTCATTTGTTTCTGCGAAGAGTTTTGGTATATATTATCAATTAAACTTCGAACAAGCCTTAAGACCAAATTCTTGTGAAATTCACAATGAAAATAGTCCAACTAATCTGAAAATATTTACTATTAATAAATTTGATGTTAGTCATCCAGCTGGATTTGAAGTTACATCTGCTTTTACAATATTAAACAATGATAATCTTTATCCTGTTAGTATTAACGGAGCAACAATAAAACTAAATAATCACCTACTTTTAAATTCTCCACCGCTTAGAGATACTATTCATCAATTTATAATTAATGGATATAGAAACGATATTTTAATTGCATCTGACACTACAAAAGCCATATTCTTGAAAAGATGAGATTTAAAATTCTAACATTTTTCTTTTCTTTATTGAGCTTTACTTCATTTGCTCAAGTGGAAGAATATGGGCTCTATTCAGATTTAATTATAAATAGTTTGAATTCAGCACCAACTAGAATTAGAGGTGTTCGTCAAGCTATTTCTAGATCATTAGTCTACAAAAATAATAATACTACTATAGGATATTTTGCACGATTTGATAAATATTTATTCGGAGTGAATTTAGATGTATCAGTATTTGCAGATGATTTTATGATAGAGAAAGGGATTGAAATTTCAGATACCTATTATAACAAAGAGCAATTCATTATTGCGGATTTATATCCAAATAAAACAATTACGCATAGTGATATAGGATTGATGTTCTTATTAGGTTATAAAATTTTAGATAAAAATGATTACAAAATATATTTCAGTAATAGATTAGGATTGAAAAATGTATCTGAACGAAATTCAGATTTAGTTTTAAAAGAATCTGGCACGAATAAATACTATGTAGCGCACTATAAAACTATTACTTATCCATTGTTTACTTACAAACCAAGCATAGAGTTAGAGTTCTTTCCATTTGAAAAACCAATCTCATTTTATGTTCACACAGGTGTGAATTTTCAATATTATAGAGTGTCCTCGTCTGTCAAATTATATGATACCAATAATCTATCCTTATTAAAAGATGAAGAACTAAACAAATACATTAATTTAAGCACAACTATAATGACTGGTTTTGGCTTAAGAATGGCAATATGGTAAGAATAGCTTACGATCCAATATATGCTCACCCTTTGCCTGAAGGGCATCGATTTCCGATGTTGAAATATGAATTAATCCCTGAGCAATTATTATACGAAGGAAGTATTTCGGAGGATAATTTATTTTATCCTACTGAAGTTGAAGAGAAATATATACTGCTAGCTCATGATGAAGAGTATTGGAATAAACTTAAAAATCAATCACTCTCCTATCATGAAATCCGAAGAATTGGTTTTCCATTATCAGAGCAATTGGTAAAAAGAGAGTTGATAATTACACAAGGAAGTATTGATTGTGCAAAGTATGCATTAGAGAATGGTTGTGCATTAAATATTGCAGGTGGTACTCATCATGCTGGTAGTAATTGGGGCGAAGGATTTTGTTTATTGAATGATCAAGCTGTTGCTGCTCATTATTTGTTACATCATCATTTAGCTAATAGAATTGCTATAATCGATTTAGATGTTCACCAAGGAAATGGTACAGCACAAATTTTCGAACATCATCCTAGTGTATATACTTTATCTATCCATGGAGCTAATAATTTCCCCTATCGAAAAGAAAAGTCTTCAAAAGATATCGACTTACCTGATCATACAAACGATGAACAATACTTATTAATTTTAAAAGAGGAATTAAGTTATATTCAATATGAAGTGAAACCAGACTTTATATTTTATCAATCGGGTGTTGATGTTTTAAGCACAGATAAGCTTGGAAAAATCTCTTTAAGTAAGAATGCCTGTAAACAAAGAGATCAAATGGTTTTAGGATTTGCAAAAACCTTTAATATTCCAATATCAGTAAGCATGGGTGGTGGATATTCAGAAGATATTAAACATATAGTTGATGCACATTGTAATACTTTTCGTACTGCACTTATGTACTTTTAATAATAATGCAAATAATTAATTACCCTTAATTATTTGCACCCAAGTATTAGGTTTAATTCCAAGTTTAGAATTTGCTATTGAGATATCACAGGCAATAGTAAAATGATTCATTACATCTTTAATAGCATTGAAATAGTTCATTTCTGGGTCATAAATATGTGCAGCTTCGGATACAATACCATTTAACTCCATTATTTTTAAGTTGTTCCCCGTTTCTAAATCACTAATTTCTTTTACTTTTAAATCAAATCGACCATAATTAAAACCATGGTAATCTTTCAATATTGTATTGAATAATGATGCTATATTTTTATTAATAAGGTAATTAGCATTTAAAAATTTTGTTCCTTTACTATGATTGCCTATCATTTGTGGATATCTTATTTCATCTTTTTGTAATATTTCATCCCAATTATTACTAATAGTTTCCTTTAAGTACTTCCACACTATTAATGCTCTAGTTTGTTTTCTTAGTAATTGTTTAATGGAATGTTTTCCATCACCAACTACTTTTAAAAATTCTTTCTCAACAATAGAACTAATTCCATATATATCTGAATTAGGAATCCTGTAATAAAATACTCCAAATTCATAATCAAAATTGATATATTCCTGTACAATTACTTTAGCACTATAATTAGGCAAGGCTATAATTAACTCTTCTAAATTATCTATTTTTCTAACTGCTTTTCCTCTTTCTCCTTCATCTGGTTTTAGAATTATTGGATAGCTGAAATGTGATTGAATTTTTTTAAGGCATAATGAAATAGAATCCTTTTTTTTATCTAAAATTATCTGTTTGATTTTATATTGATCTGGTATATGGTTTAAAATATCTGATTTTGAGACTCCTTTTATCCCACTTAAATAAATTGCTGGGTTAACATTGCTGAAAAAGGTTGTGCTTTTTGCTTTAAAAGCTAAATAAAAATAATAAGGAACAGTTGGTAAGTAAAATATCCAATATGGCCAATATTCATACCGGAAAAATTTTAAGTATAAAAGTTTTAATTTCATTTTATATCTAAATAAGATAATTCTAAAATCTCATTGTTTTTTAAAATTGAAGTAATACTTTGTGTCTTTATTCCACTATCTCTTTGCATTAGAATATCATTGTTTAAATCACCATTTCCTGCAAATTGATGGAAATGAATAATGTCTTTCTGTTTATAATTTAAATGATTTAATAACCATTTCTCAAACCAAACTTTTCTTTGTTGTATAATTTCATCAGAATATAATGTACACGACGACCAAATGTAGTTTTCTGAAGCATTTAATTGCTTTCTGTGTAATATTAATCCATCCCATCTTAATTCTTCAAATTCTTCAAATTCTTCAGTAATATTCGATTTTATTAATAGAGTAAAATTTTCAATCCCATTAAAATCGTAAGTATTGGAAAATAAATCTATTGATAAGAACTTGTAAAAATCGAGTAACATAATCCCTCTACTTAATTTGTATGGTGGATTTGTTTGATGTTTAACAAAAGCTCCATTTAATAAGCATAAAGTATAATCATCAGACATAGCAATCCAAGTTCCCCCTCTATGTGGATCTTTCGGGAAAGTTATTTGATAACCATTTATTACATGTTTATTGGGCAAACACGCCTTTGGTCTTATATTCCATTCATCCCGATTTGATGTCAATATATACCCATTATTTAATGGTAAATAAGTTACTGTGCACATTTACTATCCTTATATTGAATTGTAGAATAAGCAACCCCAAAGTTTTTATCTAAAATAATTTCAGGGAAACTAGATTTTATAGCAATGGCAATAATCGCGAAATGGTGAATGGAGTGTTCTATATTATAGACGAGTTCTCTATAGTAAGTACTTTCTACAAGAATAGAATTTGAATCATTATATTCAACCTCTAATGATAATTTTATATCATTTTTTTGATTCTCTATTTTTAAAATTAGATTATCAATAGCCATTATTGCATGGTTTATATCTGTTTCAAGTAAAATATTTCGTTCACGCTTGTCATAATTAATAATATTTAATTCAATTCCAGAGATCAGACATAGGTAAAATTCAAGAATATGACGTACGTGTTTACCAATAGAATTTTCTGACAAAACCTTTAAGGGTTCAGAAAATTTATTGTTGTTCATAGACAACAATAATGATTTTAGCTGGGCTAAGATGTTAAGGTTGGTTTCGATTAATTTCATATTTATACAACAAAAATATATTGAAGTATAGAGTACTATTGTCGGTAATCCGACAAATGCTACTTTTTTATATTTAATTGATAACTATGTTATTGCTCGATAAGTGAACTATGAACAAGAATTTCCTTTCTATCGTATCTAATATGCCCTTCATTCTCTAAATCTCTTAATAATTGAGTTACAGTTTGTCGAGAAGAACAAATCAGACCTGCAATATCTTGATGTGTTAAATAATTATCCATTACCCAATCAAATCCTACTTTTTTACCTTCTGCTTTAACCCAATCTTTCAAAAAATTAATTAATCTACTTTTCACATCTTTAAAAAACAGATTAGTGTATTTATTTTCGATTCTTTTGAGTCTCAATCCAATAAATTTAAAGTATTTAAGAGCTATTTCGGGATTTTTGGATAATACTGTTTCAAAGTCTGATATTTTGAAACTACATACAATAGCTTCAGGACTCATAGTAATAGCGGATTCTTTATCATCAGACTCTAGTGCAAGAGATCCGAAAATATCACCCTTTTGAATGATATCTTTTATTACTTCATCACCTTTTTCATTATATTCTACAATTTTTATGATTCCTTTTTTTAGGAAAAACACCCTTTGTTGCAGATCATCACCAAAATATATTGATTCGCCCTTCTTCGCTTGCTTATGTTTAGTAATAATACATAAATCATCTATTTGTGCATTTGAAAGTGTAGAAAACAGCTTATGATGCCTCAAATACCAAAATTTCTGCTCAACATTAGTTGGAATATTCATTTGTAAGGATGTTTATTCCTAAAAATAACGATAAGTCAACTAGCCGACAAATTAATTTATGAATCAGCATTACTTTTGAGGATATTAATTATCAATATAATGAAGAAAATTATCGTAACCGGTTTCCTTTTGTTTTTCTGCTATAGTTGTATCGCTCAACTAAATCTCAACAACAATAGTATAGCATTACATGAATATGATGTAGTAAGTTATTATTCAAATAAACCTGTAAAAGGGAATGGAAAATTCATGGTAAAATTTAAAACTGGGACATACTATTTTAGTTCAGAAATGAACAAAAAGTTATTTATAGCAAACCCAAATAAATATCTGCCAAATTATGGAGGCTATTGTGCTTATGCTATGGGAGCTGATGGAAGTTTAGTTGATATCGATCCAGAAACGTATGAAATTATTGATGGTAAATTATACTTGTTCTATAACAAGTTCTTTAATAATACCAAAGAAAAATGGGATTTAGATAAAACTAATCTAAAGAAAAATGCTGATTTCAATTGGAATAAATTATATAAAAAATAGATCATGAAAATTATAACTTCACTACTAAAAATTGCAATAGCTGTAATTTTACTTCAAACTCTCTATTTTAAATTTAGTGCACACCCTGACTCAGTATATATTTTCACTCAATTAAATTTAGAGCCATATGGCAGAATTGGAATAGGTGTTTTAGAGTTATTAACGGCAGTGTTCTTATTTAAAAAATCAACTGAAATATATTCAATGCTGTTAAGTATTGGCTTAATGTCTGGTGCTATGTATTCACATATAACAAAATTGGGATTTGTAGTGAATAATGATGGAGGACTATTATTCTCTTTGGCATTAATAGTTTGGATTATGTCTGTTTCATTATTGATTATAAAAAGAGAAAAAATTAAAAAAATAATTTCAGGAAAAATTATGTCAACTTGAAAATTAATTCTTTCTAATTAATTTTTGATAAGGAATCCCATTGATAGTAAACGAAATTACATATAAACCCCTGTCAAGAATATCTAAATTCTTTATTGATATTGAATTATTATAAACAGAACAATTCTCAGAAAAAATGTTTTTTCCATCAATAGAATTGATATGAACTGTTAAATTCTTTAACAATGTATTAGGAAGACTAATACTTAGATTATCGTTAAATGGATTCGGGAAAATATTAACATTGATAACTTTTTGTTCTTCTATACCAACAGTATTGTTTTTCTGATAAACTCTAATGTAATCAAGTTCTAAAGAAGCTTGCGTAAAGTTCGAAGCTATATTTCCTTGAATTGCGAAATTTATTAACAAATAAAACTCAGCATCAAACGGCCAAGAATCAGAATTTTTTACTGATGGATTGTAGGTGTAATAATCAATTGAATCTATACTGAAGGTTATATAATCTTCCGTCCATTCCATTGCATACGTATGAAATTCTGAAGATACAGTATTAACAGTAAGTCCGCCTTTATTTACCGTATTTCCGAAGCTCGATTGAGTATGCAATGCACTTTGAACGAAGTTCTGATTACTTCCCCAATGTTCTAACATATCAATTTCCCCACAAGCTGGCCAAGGTGTTGTTCCAAATCCTTTATTATCCCAATATGCTCCTGTTTCTTGAATGTTTTTATTTAACAACCACACTGCTGGCCAAGTACCAAAACCACTTGGTAGTTTAGCTCTGTATTCTACTCTACCGTATTTGAAAGTATATTTAGAATTTAATCGGGCTGATGTATACTCTTTAGTAATTCCTTGATCGGTGAACGTTTCCTTTTTTGCTGTAATACGAAGTATTCCATTTACTCTTGAAGAATTTTCTGATCGATTAGTGTAATGTTGTACTTCTCCATTATACCATGATCCGGCTATAGGTAGTTTAGTTTGATGGAACCACTTGTTAGTGTCGACAATATTATATCCATCAAATTCATCAGACCAAACAAGTTTGTATGATGTATTTTGAGAGAAAGCAGTATTTGAAAAAACAAATACAACAAAACATAAATAAACTACCCTAACCATAATTTCTTTTTTTTCTCACTACCCATTACCCACTACCCACTACCCTTATCCAGCAATAGCTTCTATAATATCGTATTTAGTAATGATATGTGTATTTCCACCCATATCACTCATTATTACAGCAGGGTTATCTTTATTAATTAATTTTGAAACTTCTTCAATACTTGCATTACCTGAAACGATTGGGAATGGTGCTTGCATAATAGAGCTAATCGCTTTGTCTTTCACGAAGTTCTTATCTAATAAACATGCAAAAAGATGATTGTCTGAAATAGATCCAACATAATCTCCGTTTGAATTTGTCACAGGTATTTGAGAAATTTTGTATTTGTTTAATAACTGACAAACATCATTCACTGTATCATTTTCATTAGCTGTTATTAATTTCAAATCACGATGTTTCTCAATCAAATCAATTGCAAGTTTAGGTTTTTTAGTTTCCAAGAAACCTCTTTCTCTTAACCAATCTTCATTAAACATTTTACCTAAATAACGAGTACCATGATCATGGAAAATTACAACTACCACATCTCCTTCTTTGAACATGTGTTTCATTTGAAGTAGTCCTGCAATAGCTGAACCTGCTGAGTTTCCAGCAAAAATTCCTTCTGCTCTTGGAATCTCGCGAGTCATTAATGCAGCATCTTTATCCGTCACTTTTTCAAAATGATCGATAACAGAAAAGTCTACGTTTTGTGGCAAGAAATCTTCACCAATACCTTCAGTAATGTATGGGTAGATTTCGTTTTTATCGAAGATGCCTGTTTCTTTATATTTCTTAAATACCGAACCATATGTATCGATACCTAAAATTTTAATATTTGGATTTTTCTCTTTTAAATATTTACCCGTACCTGAAATAGTACCACCAGTACCAACACCAACAACTAAGTGTGTTATTTTACCTTCAGTTTGTTCCCAGATTTCAGGACCTGTTTGTTCGTAATGAGCAGCTGAGTTAGATAAATTATCGTATTGGTTAGGTTTCCAAGAATTTGGTATTTCTTTTTCTAATCGAGATGAAACAGAATAGTATGAACGTGGATCTTCTGGATCAACGTTTGTAGGACAAACGATTACATCAGCACCAAATGCTCTTAAAGCATCCACTTTCTCTTTTGATTGTTTATCTGTAGTTGTGAAAATACATTTGTATCCTTTTACAACTGCAGCCATAGCTAATCCCATACCTGTGTTTCCAGATGTACCTTCTATAATAGTTCCTCCTGGTTTTAATCGACCATCTTTCTCAGCATCTTCAATCATTTTCAATGCCATTCGATCTTTTATAGAGTTACCTGGATTAGTTGTTTCAATTTTCACTAAAACAGTAGCAGGGATGTCTTTGGTTATTTTGTTAAGCTTTACTAAAGGTGTATTGCCAATAGTTTCTAAAATATTATTGTACCACATGCAACAAAGATAAGATTAATTTGAATTTGCCAAATCCTTCGTTATTTTAGGGATTCTTAAATAGCATAGAGCATGAAAAATATTCAAATATTAGGCTTTGCCCTAACTTTCTTATTCACAGCTTGTGAAGGAACTAAAAAGCAAAACGATTTTAAAGCAGAAGATCATCTTGCTCATGTAAAAGTATTAGATAGTATCTATTCTCATCATATTTCTAGTAAATCTGTGGATTCATTAGAAAATATATTTTTAAATGATGCTATTTTATTACCAGAGGGTGAAGCTGAAATTAAAGGTATTACAGCTATTAAAGATTGGTATGCAAATGCTTTTGAGTATGGTTTAAAATCGATGGTTGATAGTACTACAAGCATAACAGGAGATGAAAACAATATTGTAGAAATTGGTAAAACTACTATAGGTATTATGTTTGGTGATGCAGATACTATTGCTTATGAAACTCATAAATACCTTCAAGTTTGGCATAAACAAGCAAATGGGAAATATAAAATTAGTCGTCAGATTTGGAATAATTAATTTTTATTGTAAAATGTACACTGTATACTGTACTTTATATGTAGCTCAATATATAGATTAGAACTTTTTTATACACGATACCCGATACTCAATTCTCGATACTCATAAAATGAAAAATAAATTAACCCTATACATATTTATTGCCTTAGTACTTGGAATTCTGACGGGCTGGATTTGCAACTTGAATGCTACTAATTCTTTTGTAGTTGGTTTTGTAGATTACATCCCTTTATTGAGTGACATCTTTTTGAATCTTGTTAAAATGATTATTGCTCCTCTAGTTTTTTCAACGCTTGTAGTTGGTGTAGCTAAGTTGGGTGATATTAGTGCAGTAGGACGAATAGGTGGTAAAACATTATTATGGTTTTTATCTGCAACCTTTGTTTCGCTTTTCTTGGGGATGGTTTTGGTGAATATTTTCCAACCTGGAAAAATGATGCATTTAACATTACCTCCAGAAAATGCAAGCACTGGATTAGAGCACACAGCAATTTCAGTAAAGGAATTCATTAAGCATGTTTTCCCAAAAAGCATTATAGATGCAATGGCGAAAAATGAGATTCTTCAAATTATCGTATTTGCATTATTCTTCGGAATTGGTGCTGCTGCTGTTGGAGAAAAAGCCAATGGTGTTGTAAAAGCAATGGATTCTTTAGCACATATTATGTTAAAGGTTACTGGTTTTGTGATGAATTTTGCACCTTTTGCCGTTTATGGAGCCCTAACGGCAGTAATTGCCAAGCAAGGCGCTGGAGTATTAGTCAATTATGGCATTTTCATTTTTGAATTTTACGGCTCACTCCTATTGCTCTGGGCAATTATATTACTTGCTGGGTTTGCTGTAATTCGAACGAAAATTGTAGATCTTATTAAACATATTATCGATCCAGTAATTCTGGCATATACCACATCAAGCTCTGAAGCAGCACTACCTCAAACAATTTCACAATTAGAGAAATTTGGTTGTAGTAATAAAATTGTAAGCTTTGTTTTGCCACTTGGTTATTCTTTTAACCTAGATGGTTCTATGATGTACATGACTTTTGCTTCATTGTTTATAGCCCAATCATATGGAATCGATTTAAGTATTCAGCAACAGATAACCATGTTATTGGTATTAATGCTTACTAGCAAAGGTATTGCAGGAGTCCCAAGAGCTTCACTTGTTGTAATTGCAGGTACGTTATCGATGTTTAATATTCCAGAAGCGGGATTACTGCTATTAATGGGAATAGACCCTATTTTGGATATGGGTAGATCGGCTACCAATGTCATTGGTAACTCTGTTGCTACAGCCGTGGTGAGTAAGTGGGAAAACGAGCTCGAATAATATGTTAATTTGTTTATTTGTTAATATGTTAATTATCAGACACTTGGTTTGAAATAAAATTTAACAGATTAACAAATAAACAGATTAACAAATTGTTTTTTCTTTTTAAAGAAAAAATCCTATTTTTGCAGTCCAAATAACATAAAAAACAAATTAATTAACCATGTACGCAATAGTAGATATAGCTGGACAACAGTTTAAAGTTGCAAAAGACCAACAAATCTTTGTACACAGATTACAAGGTGATGAGGGCGCTAGTATTGAATTTGACAAGGTTTTATTAGTTGATAACGGTGGAAAAGTAACAATAGGAGCTCCTATGGTTAACGGATCTAAAGTAACAGCTACTATCCTGTCTCATTTAAAAGGTGACAAAGTTATCGTTTTCAAGAAAAAACGTAGAAAAGGATACAAAAAGAAAAACGGACATCGTCAGTTCTTCACTAAAATCCAAATCAACAATATTGTTGCTTAATTAACAGAAGGTTCAACTCATTTAAAGATATACAGAAATGGCACATAAAAAAGGAGCCGGTAGTTCGAAAAACGGACGTGAGTCGCATAGTAAACGTTTAGGTATCAAAATTTACGGTGGTCAAGCAGCAATCGCTGGTAACATCATCGTTCGTCAACGTGGTACTAAACACCACCCAGCTAAAAACGTAGGTATTGGTAAAGACCATACTTTATTCGCTTTAGTTGATGGTACAGTAGAATTCAGAAAGAAAACTGATAACAAATCTTATGTTTCAGTAATTCCTTTCGATTTCGCGGCTGAAACTGCAGAAGCATAATTACTACACAAAAATAGTTTTAAGCCTTTTCGTGAAAACGAGAAGGCTTTTTTTTGTTTCGACCGTTCGTCGGAGTGTATACCCATCTGTTCGTCGAAGCGTCCTCACTCCGACGAACTATACAATACTTCATTGCAAAAAAAATGTCGGAACACTTAAGCCCCGACATTCTGTTTTTGTATATTCTATTTGCTCTCTAATTTCTATTTATTTTCGAGTCTTCAGTCTCGATAGTTATCGAGATTCGGATTTTCGAATTAAGATCTCTTAATAATCCACTTCGCAACAGCTGGCCCAAGTTCTTTTTGCGATCTACCACCTACGAATACACCAATGTGACCACCTTGGAATGCATAAATCTCATGGTCTTTAGACCCAATAGCGTCGTTTAGAGGAACTGTAGCAGATTTTGGTATAATGTTATCATCAGTAGCATAGATATTCATCACAGGCATTGTAATATTCTTTAAATCAACCTTCTTATCTCCTACTACTAATTCACCTTTAATTAACTTATTACCTTGGAATAAATCTTTGATATATTGACGGTAGCATTCTCCTGGGAAGTCGGGGCAATCAGCTTTCCAAGCTTCCATACGAAGGAAATTCATCAGCTTATCTTCATCATTCATAGTATCTAAAATACCATTGTATTTACTTATACTCATAGTTGGTTTCAACATCGCGAAAGCACTATTTAATGTATCAGCAGACATGTTTCCAACGCTATCAACGATAGTGTCTACATTAATATCTTTAGCCCAGCGGAACAATACGCTCTCGTTTCCTGAGAATTCAAACGGTGCAACGAAAACGGTAAGTGATTTAATTTTTTCAGGATAAATTGCTGAATAGATTGTACTGAAAGTACCGCCTTGGCAAATACCTAGTTTGTGGATTTTGTCATTACCAGTAGATTTTCTAACGAAATCAACAGCATCATTCATATAACCATTGATATAATCATCCATAGTTAAGAATTTATCTGCTTTTGAAGGATAACCCCAATCCATGATATAGATATCCAAACCTTCATCTAGTAATTTTTTAATTAAAGAACGATCAGGTTGTAAGTCTAAAACGTCGTGGCGATTGATGATTGCAAAACTGATCAATACAGGAACTTTTGCTTGAGCAGGAGTTTCTCTTTTGTAATGATACATTTTGATTTTATCAGATTGCCATACCAATTCTTTTGGTGTAGTAGCTACATCAACAGTTTTTACATTTTTTAATGTTTGGTATCCCTTAGCTAGTTTAGAGCTCATCTCTCCGAATTGCTCCATTAATTCTGCAGTTTGATTGTTCATTTTATTTAGGCGTTTGTAATGGTAAGTAATATCAGTAAAATAATTCGAGATTAAAAAAAGCGGGTAAAAATAAATTCACCCGCTTTAACCCAACTAAATCTCAAACTTATGATTGATTATTTTTTAGCAGTTTTAGCTGCCTTTACTTCTGTTGCAGGAGCTTCTAAACTTGCAATTTTGCGTTCTAAAGCTTTGATGTGTTTGTTCATTTCGTAAACAGTTTTGTATAGATCATCCATCTCAGAACGAGTAACAACTGGGATGTTTTCCATCATTTTTTCCATTTGTTTCTCTACTCCTTTTTTAACTGTCATTGTAACGTTCGTAAATTCAGCTTGGAATTTAGAGTATTCTGGTGATTGAAATAATTCACCAAAAACTGTATCGTTAACATTGATCCACTCATTGTAAAAAGTATTGAAATCTTTATACTCTTCACCATTTTGAATTTTTGTAGCAACGCCTTGAGCTAAAGTTTCCATAGCTTTTAACCCTGTAGTATATAGCATGTAACGGAATTGAGCTTCACGTACTTGGTATGCTACCATTGTATTACCTAAATCGTTCACAGCGATCATTTGCTCTCTGTCTTTTCCTGGGCTCATTAATGTAACTAATGGCGACATTGTGTCTTTCATTTGGTTACTCATGTTTTGGAATTGAGTTAATGCTTGATCAAAAGATTCAGTACCGAATTGTGGCATTTCAGCAAATTGACTTTTCATTTTTTCGTAAGCCTCTTTGCTCATATTCATATTGCTTTTGATAGCATTTAAATAGAAATCTTTCATTTGGCCTGAAATTTCTGGATTCAATTGTAACATTTGATCCATCATTCCTTTATATTGCTCAGCATTGAACATGTTTTTGAATGAATCCATATTGAAGCTTTTGTCTTGCATTTGCTTCATCATAGGCGACCAAAACTCATGTAATTTCATGTAAATATCTTGAGTGTTGAACAAACCCATAAATGTCTCTTTTTGAGTTCCATTTACTCCGAAATTGTTTAACATTTCTTGAAATGACTTAGTTAACATCGAATTCCAATTCTGATACATGTTATTCATATCGTTAGTATTCGAGTTAATTTTATTCATGTTCTGACTCCAAGTCATCCAGTTATTCATTGCTGAATTAACAAATGAAGCCATATCCTGACTTTTAGTTAAGTTGTTTTGAAATAAATTAGTGAAGTACTCAAAAGGGTTATTGCTTGCTGATTTCTCAGTTTGGTTAGCAGAATTTCCTTGATTGAAAAACGACATTTGATTATCGTACCACTTCTTGAAGTAGTCGTTGTTAACGTTTTCACCGAAACCTTTTTTCATGTTTTCAGTGGTTTTAGTCATTGTATCCACAAATTGCTTTTGTGAATCCATCATACTTTCGAAGAAGTTTTTTGTTGAGTTACTTTCCATTTTTGGCGTTTTATTTAACTGAAAATAAAGGAATTATTTATTTGATATTTATCCCCTGAAATTCGCCGCAAAGGTATGACTAATTATTTTAATTCCAAATACTAATTTTAATAATTAAATAGTCATGTTCAAACATCAGTTTAAAAGCAGATAATCTGCCATTTAAAGGCATTTTTTCTAGGTTTTTAGAATATAATTTTTATATTCACAATTGTATAAACTCAAACCTTACACTCATATGTTACACGAAAAACCGAAAGTTGGCACAGAGTTTCGCCACAAATTTTCTTACTCTCAAGAGCAAGTTGATCTATTTGCACATGTTACAGGAGATACAAATCCATTGCATATTGATGAAGAATATGCTGCTAAATCTATGTTTGGCAGAAGAATTATGCATGGATACTTAGGTGGTTCTGTATTTACTAAAATATTTGGTACAATGTTTTGTGCTGAAGGAAATGTCTATATGAAACAAGAAATGAAGTTCTTGAAACCAATGTTTGCCGACAAAGAATATGAGGCTGTTTTAACAGTTAAAGAGATTATACCTGAGAAAAACAGAGCAATTATAGAAACTAAAATAATTGATCCCGAAACTGGTGATACAACAACAACTGGTGAAGCAATGATGTACAATAAACTATATTTCAATTAAACCCTAATTTATGAAACTAAGCTACAAATTATTAATTCTATTCGTTCTTACAGCTTTTACAATACCATCGTTTGCACAAAAAGATGCAGCCACTTCTTCTACCTATGCAAATGCTTGGGCACAAAAAAGTGGCACAATGAATATTCAATACTTAAATAATTTTCCTTTTGCTTATACTAATGCTGATGGTGAGCTAACAGGTATTGAAATTGATATAATTAAGCAATTTGCAGTTTGGTTGAAAATAAAGAAAGGTGTAGATGTAGAATTAAATTTTGAACGCTCAGATGATTTTGCAAAATTCTACGAGAAAGTTAAAATTACCAAAGCAGTTAGTGTTGGAGCTGGTTCGGTTGCAGTAACTTCTGATCGAGCAAGAGAAATAAAATATTCTTCACCTTATCTAAAAAATAAACCTGTTTTAGTGAGTTCAATCTTACGTTCAACATTAACAGATATCAGAAATATATCTAAAGAATTTAATGGAATGACAGCTGTAATAGTTAAGGGTTCTGTACATGAAAAGTTAATTAAAAATATTAAAGATAATTATTGGCCAGATTTGAAAGTGGAATTAGTCGAATCACCTACAATTGTATTAGACAAGATTTCTAGTTCTAATAAATACTTTGGTTATTTAGATTTGATTTCATACTGGGCAACTATTCAGCAAGAATCAAAACCATTAAAAATTCACAGAGCTACTCAATTCGACACTGAATATTTTGCATTTATATTTCCTAAAAGTTCTGATTGGGCTGCTGCATTCAACGAATTCTTTGATGGTGGTTTAGGCTTCCCTGCAAGCGATACGTATATGGATATTTTGCGTAAGCATTTGAGCTCGGAGTTGATAAATTCTGTAGCACTTACATACTAGTAATGTGTATTGAGTAGTGAGTATTGAGTAAAATAAAAATTACTCATTACCCACTACTCATTACCCATTACTCAAATAGAAAGATCATCGGTAGAAAATTCTCTACTCCTTCTGCAATTAATGCTTGATTTGTATCTGAGTATAAAATTATTCTGATTTTTTGTTTTTGTTTCAGCTCATATTCAGCAATTACTTGCAAACAAGATCCACACGGCTTTATCATCTCTTTATAATTACCGTCTTTATTATTAGCTGTAATAGTTAATGTTTTGATGATACTATCCGGATAATTTGCTCCAAAATGAAATAAGGCTACACGTTCTGCACATAAACCGGATGGATAGGCTCTATTTTCTTGATTGTTTCCTAAAATAAAATTCCCATCAGTCATTTGTAAGCTTGCTCCTACGCTAAAGTTAGAATATGGAGCATAGGCATTATCTCTTGCTTTTAACGATTGCTGTATACATTCCTTATCATTATCATCTAATTCTTCGTAAGTATATTTTTCGAAGGATATTTTTTTCTCAATTTTGTTCATCTATTGTAGTTTGCCACTCTTCTAGCCTTTTATTCATTAATTTAAACCAAAGAGGTGGAATTAGTGTGTATATAACTAAAGCTGGATAACCATTTGGGAGTTGTGGACTATCCTTATAAGTATTTAATAATTGATATTTTTTCGTTGCGTACATATGATGATCTGCATGCCTCTGTAATTGAAACAATAAATAATTGCTGTAAATGAAATTTGCATTCCAACTGTGCATTGGATTTACTTTTTCATAAACTCCAGGAGAAACTTCTTTACGAGTAATACCATAATGCTCAATATAATCAACAGCTTCAAGCAAACTAAAAGATAGAAATGCCTGTAGAATTAAAAATGACATTAACTGTACTGGGAATATTTCTAGTTTGAAATATCCAATTATTAAGCAAATAGTAAATAGTAGAATCGTGAAAATTGTTAATCGGTAAACTTCATTCGACCATAAATTTGATTTTTGTTTACGCTGAATTAATCGCTCTCTTTCAATCTTAATACTACTTATAAAACCGCCAATTACTGCTTGTTTCCAGAATGCATAATATGTTTGATTTTTCTTGGCTGTAGCTGGGTCTTTAGGTGTCGCTACATGTACATGGTGTCCTCTGTTGTGCTCAACATAAAATGTACCGTAAGTTACCTGTACTAATAATAATTTTGCAAGAAACTTATCTAGCTTATTTGTTTTATGTCCTAGTTCGTGAGCAATAGTAATTCCTACTCCCCCGTTCATAATCATCGTATTTATGAGTAATAAAATAAATTGATGAGTACTTACATCATTTTGTAGAAAAATATACACAAGCCAAGACATTGTAAAAGTTTGCACAATTGCCCAAATGTGTAATATCGATCTGTAATATTTTTCTTCTTTTAGTACATCTATTTCCTCTTTTGTATAGTTTTCGTTATCTGGACCTATTATTGGATCAACAATTGGTAAAACAATAAATAATATAAAGGGTAAAATATATAAGCAGTAAAGGTTTGCAGAGTAATAGCTTGCAATTAAGCTTATAGGAATGATAAAAACCAATAAATAACCAAATTTGTTAATTTTTCGCATATATCAAATATACACAAAGCTTCGTTATATACTTTAATTAAGATATTTAACTAAATATCATTTCATTGTCAAGTTTATAATACAAAACAACATTGGCACAAAATTAGTGTTATTGTTTTTAAGTATCCGATTTTCATCGGGTGTTTTGGTTTAGTTGTAGTTAAAACCCGATTTTAGGATCGGGTTTTTTATTTGAGCGTTTTTTGTTAATTCTTCTATGATAATAGCCTCTGATAAATCTGTCCACTCTTGATTGTGTAAACGAATAAGCTTCTCTTTTTGAGCACGAGTCCATTTGTTCACGAATCTATACCTATCCTTAGCTTTAAATATATCTGTGTATTCTTCAAAGTAAACTAAACGAAAAGGTGACAATTCTGAAGTATTGAATAAATTTTCTTGTTCATTCCTACAAGATTTAGCAAATCTTACAATATCATCAGTCATCCCAACAATAATCTCAGTTCTGTTCGAATTCGTAATAAAATAAAGGTATTTCGAAGGAAACACAGGACCTTTTGATAGCTCTAACCACTCTTTTTCAATTACCATAGCTAAAAAATTTAGTTTGTTTATTAAATATTTTTACTAATTTTATATGCAATAATACTAATAATTTTAGCAAAACAAAATAAAACATGAAAAAAATTAGCACTAATATTCGTTTTTTGCGTAAGAAGAAAAACTTAACACAGCAAGAGTTTGCAGATGCTTTAGGTATTAAACGCTCAATGATTGGGGCATATGAGGAAGATAGAGCAAGTCCTAAAATGGATAACATGAAAGCTATTGCTAATTTTTTTGGTATTTCTGTAGACGAACTAGTTTCCGAGAGAATTACTGATAAATGGTTAGATGAGCGTACTACTCGTTTAGAAAAGGAAAAAGAAATTAAAGCCGGTAATCTTAGAGTTCTAAGCATTACTGTCGATAAAGATGATAATGAAAATATAGAGCTAGTACCTGTAAAAGCAAGTGCTGGCTATATAAATGGATATTCAGATCCTGAATTTGTAAAAGAACTACCTAAGTTTCACTTACCAATGTTACAAGGTGGCACATTTAGGGCTTTCGAAATTAAAGGAGATTCAATGTTGCCAATTCAACCAGGAAGTATAATCGTTGGGGAATACGTTGATGATTGGAAACAATTGAAAAATAACGATACCTATGTAATTGTTAGTAAGAATGAAGGCATAGTATACAAACGTGTTATGAACCGTTTGAAAGAACAAAAATCTTTATTATTAAAATCTGATAATAAAGCTTACGAGCCCTATCCTATTTCAGTTGATGATATTATGGAAGTATGGAAAGCAAAAGCATTTATAAGCACTTCATTCCCAGAACCTGAACAAGAAATGAGTATTAGTCAGTTGACAAATATTATGATGGAAATGCAGAAGAAGATTAATTCAATAAGTTAATTTATGAATTATCCTGCCTGTCGGCAGACAGGGAATTATGAATTATGAATTTAAAATTCTAAAATCTAAATTCTAATCCTGATAGCTAAAGGGACTAAGTATTATGAACTAGTTACTAGCTACTCAAAACTATAGAAGGAAATATGATCCAAGCCCAAGTATCAACAGAAATCCTAAAGTATCTGTAAATGTGGTAAGGATAATTGAAGAAGCTACAGCTGGGTCGAAACCTAGTTTTTCAAGAATAATGGGAACTGAAGCACCGGTAATGCCGGCAATGATAAGGTTCCCAAACATTGCTAGGAAAACCACTAATCCTAATAAAGGTGAATGATTATTGAAAATAGCAACTACTGAAACGACTACTCCAAAGATTAATCCATTCATCAATCCAACAATTACTTCTTTTTTAATTGTATCTACTACTTTTGAATCAGGTAATGTATTTAAAGAAATCCTACGAATTGTAACAGCAAGAGCTTGTGTTCCAGCATTTCCGCCCATACCAGCGATTATTGGCATAAACGTAGCTAATAAAGTAATCTTTTGAATGGTTGGTTGGAAGAAGTATACCACACTGCTTGCTAAAAATGCAGTTAGCATATTCACCATTAACCAAGGCACTCTACTTTTTAGGGCATCTTTCCAATTACCACTTAATTCCTCTTCGTCAGAAACGTTTGCAATCTTTAAGATATCTTCAGTAGTTTCTTCTTCTAATACGTCGATTACGTCGTCGAAAGAAACGATACCGAGCATTAACATGTTCTTATCCACTACCGGAATACCTGGCAGATTATATTGTGATAATAACTGAGCAACATCTTCTTGATCTGTTTCAGCATAAACAAATATTAACTCATCATCTAGTAATTCATCAATTTGAACGTTAGGTTTTGCTTTAATTAAGTTCTTTAAGGAAACAGTTCCGACTAAATGTTCTTGATCATCAACAACATATATAGCATAGAAGTCTTCAGTTTCTTCTGATTGTTGAGCAACAACTTCTAATGCTTCTCTTTTGTTAAGTCGTCTGTTTATTTGGATGTATTCAGTCGACATTAAACCACCTGCAGAATCTTCGCTATAGGCTAAAAGCTTACGAATTTCTGAGGCATCATCTTTGTCGATATTGTCTAGAATTTCCTCTCTCTTCTCTTCAGATAATTGCGAAACGATATCTGTGGCATCGTCGTGAGATAATTCTTCAACAATATCCGTTACTAAATCAGTATTTAAACTTTCTAGAAGTTTTTCTGGATGAGACTCGGGGTCCATTTCAGAAATTGCTTCAGATGCAATATCAATAGGAAGTAATCCGATTAATATCTGTCGCTTCTGGTCTTTTAGAAGCTCTAGAATCTTAGCAATTTCTGAGGGATGTAAATCTTCTAAGAACAATCGCAAGTCTTGTTCAGGGCCTTCAAAAAGGTCCTCAATCTTTTCCAGATCGAACAAGATATCGTCGCGTTGTTTCATTTAAATTTATAGAAGATTGATGTAATAAATATTATTCTTGAACTTTTACATCAACAGTAATTGATCTAACAAGACCATTAGTATTATTGATTGCTTTAACTTGGTATGCGCCTAATTTACCTGCAGCAGTTTTAAAACCAACGATGTCACCTATTTTAAGTTTAGTGATTTTTGTTGCTACTACATTGGAATCTAGTTCTGTGCCTAATAGCGAATCATTTTTCATCGCGACAAATGTGTTAGAACTTAAACTAAGTTTTAAGAAGTTCGTATTGTTTTTAACTGTCCAAGATTTAACAGATGTAAAAGGTGTTTGATCTGACGGTAAGTTAAAAACTGGATCTGAAGGTGCAGTAATTACACTTGAATCACCAGATGTCAATCCGAAATAATAGATAAAATCAATTTTTTCAGGATTTAAATCCGCACCAGCTTTAAAGTATACAGAGTCTTCAGAAATTGAATAAAAGCTACCTAATGTGCTATTTGTTTGCCCGCCCATGATATTAGCTTCGTATGAAACTAGGTTTTTGTAAGTTGGGCCAGTTGGTTTTGGATCTTCCTCTTTTGTACAAGAAATTAACAAAAAGCTTGAAATAGAAAGGAATAAAATAGGTTTGAATAGATTTTTCATAATTCGATTCTTTAGATTTCGAAGGTAAAAAAAAAGAGCCCTAAAAAGGGCTCTTTTTATAATTTATTTTCAAAAAAATTATTTTTGAACTTTAACGTCTATAGTGATTGATCTATCAGAACCAGTTGTACCACCGATTGCAGATACATGGTATAAACCAAATTTACCAGCAGCAGTTTTGAAAGCTACAACTTTACCAACAGTTAACATGTTAGTTAATGATGAAGTGTATAAAGTTGCATCGATAGTTTTGATTAAAGAATCGTTGTTTGATGATGTAAATGCTGATGCAGATAATGAAGTTGCATAGAATTTAGTTGCATTTTTAGTAGTCCAGTTTGGTAATGAAGTACTTCCATTGTGAGCAACAGCAACAACTGTATCATTTGGAGCACCGATTGAAGCTTGGTTTGAAGTTCCGTAGAAATAAACTAAGTCAATTCTACCTTGAGTAGCAACACTTGCACTTGCAGCAGTAGATGAAATTACAGAACCACTATCAGTAGCGAAGAAACTTCCGATTGTTAAGTTGTTCTGACCACCTAATAATTTAGCTGAGTAAGAGTTGATACTTCCGTATGTAGTAGGAGTTGGAGTTACTGTTTCTTCGTCTTTTGTACAAGAAGTAAAACCAATTGAAGTTACTAAACCTACTAAAAGGAATAATTTTAAGTTCTTTTTCATAATTTTTTAAGGTTATTATTTGTTTAATGTATTACTACAAAAATCTGAAATTTTACTTGTATTTCAAATTGTAATATTACTTTTTTGAGTAATTACACTGAAATATAGTGAATTGCCTGAGGTCCAGTGTTGAAGATGAGGTCTAATATGCTTAAATTTGGTTCAAATGGGTATTTACTTGCAAAAACCTGTTGGTATTCTTTGTTGAAACTTAAATTATAGTTTGATTCTTTCGGGCAATCTTCCAGTTCGTTTAATACAATTGCTTTATTTGATTTTAGGCAGGATACTATAATTTTCATTAATTCATAATTGAATTCCCATAGATAATCGAATTGAGGCTTATTGTACATTGGTTTGAATTTATCCTCATAATATTCGAAATAAATAGATCTTCTGTAAGCCGATTCAAAGCTTTTCCAATGTTGTTTTAACCAAGATTCTGAATACGAAATCCTAATGTTTTTATATTCTCTTTCAAACGAATCTAATTTAAATGTAGGTATTGTAATTAACATTTTACCATTCGGACCCATAATCTCTGCTCTATTCCTATACGTTCTTCTCGAATACGTATCATTCAGATGTAATATCAACTCTTCATTTTTATATAAAGCTTGGAAATAGGCAATGTTTGGTAAATAATGTATTTGCATTGTTTATTGAAATTTGAATCCGTAAATTTACATTAAATATTTTTTGTCATGAAAAAGCTAACTTATCTCTTTGTTTTTAGTCTGTTATTGGTTTCTGTAGAAGCTGGTGCTAAAAACTTAAAGGCGTATCTATCATACTATACTTTTAATACACCCGATAATCAACCTTATCTAGAAACACATATATCAGTGTTAGGTAATTCTGTTCAATACATAAAAACCCAGTCGAATTCTTATCAAGGAAGTATTGGTTTAACTATCTTAATTAAAAAGGAAGATGCTGTTATTAAGGCTGAAAAGTTTAACCTTCTTAGTCCTGAATTCCCAGATACACTAAATCTTAAAAACTTTATTGATCAAAAACGATTCAACCTAGCGAATGGGAAATATACAATGCAAATAATTATTCAGGATAATAATAACACATCGAATAAAGATATCGTTAATCAGGATTTCGAAATAAACTTTCCAACGAACTCTATAAATATTTCTGATATAATTTTCCTAGAGTCGTATAATAAATCCTCTTCAAATAATCAATTTAATAGAAATGGATATGAAATGATTCCATTTGTAAATACATTCTTGCCTACATCTGTCAATAAACTATCGTTCTACGCTGAAATTTATAATACTCAAAAAGTTGCCCCGAATGAATCTTTTTTATTGAGTTATTATATTCAAAATGCTGAAGGGTTAAACAAGTTAAATTCATTTGTACAGCAGAAAAAAATTAATTCTAAAGATATTATAGTTCTATTAAATGAGTTTGATATTAACTTATTACCAAGTGGTAATTACTATTTAATAGTAGAAGTAAAAAATAGAAATAATGAAATTATTGCTTCTAAATCTAATTATTTCCAAAGAAGTAATAAATCTTTAGGTGGCGATTTGTCGACTATTTCAGGAATATCATACGATAATTCATTCGCTGCTAAATATAATTCTCAGCAATTAATTGAAAATATCAAATGCTTATCTCCTATCACAAATCAAAATGAAAGAGATTATACAAAGTCTTTACTAGCAAATAAAGATGATATTCAAATGCGTCAATACTTGATTTATTTTTGGGAAAAAAGAAATCCTGGAGAATCTGCTGTAAAATGGGCTGAATATGAACAACAAGTTAAATTGGTTAACGAAAAGTTTTCTACCCCATATCAAAAAGGTTATGATACAGATCGAGGAATAATATTTTTAAAGTACGGTCCTCCGAATAATATTCGTACTAATGATTTTGATAATAGAGCTTTTCCTTATGAAATATGGCAATATTATAAAGTAAAAAACTTTTCGAATCGTAAGTTTGTGTTTTATAGTCCTGATAATATTAAAAATGATATGGTTTTACTTCATTCAAATTTAGTTGGTGAAAGAAATGATCCCGAATGGAAGTTTAAAATCTTATCAAGATCTATGAAAAATGCTGATGATACTATTGATTCAGACTATATTGGGCAACGATTAGATTCTGATTTCAATGAATAAAATAGTCAGTAAGATTGGTGTATTATTCTGTACACTCATAGCCTATTTGCCTTTTCCTTTACTTTATTTATTAAGTGATTTCTTGTATTTAATCATATATAAATTGGTGGGTTATCGAGTGAAAGTAGTTCGTCAAAATTTGAAAAATTCTTTCCCTAATTTATCGGAAAAAGAGCTTAAAAAAATCGAAAAAGACTTTTATCATCATTTATGTGATACGATTCTAGAAACAACCAAATTGATAAGTTTTACAAATGAGGAAATTTACAAACGAATAAAACTTAAAAATTCTGAGCGTTACTTTGATTTAATTAAAGAGGGTAAAAATTTCAGTATTGTATTTGGGCATTTCTACAATTGGGAATGGTTAGTAGCAGCTGTACCTGTATATTCACCTATTAAGATATTCGGCATTTATAAACCACTTACGAATAAAGCGTTTGACAAAATGTTTTATGATATGAGGTCTCGTCACAAGATAATTCCATTTCCAATGCAATCGGCAATGAGAAGTATCATGAAAGATTCTAAAGAGCAATTTGGAATTGTAATTATAGCAGATCAAACACCATCAAATACCGACTCTAGTTATTGGGCAACATTTTTAAATCAACCCACTCCTATTTTTTTAGGAACTGAAAAGATATCCGAGCACTTTGATAATGCTTTGCTTTTTGTTGATGTAAATAGAGTTAAAAGGGGTTATATTGAAATTGAATTTGTAGTTTTAGCTGAAAGTGTAAAAGGAATGAAAGAGTATGAGATTACTGAAATTCATACTCGACATTTAGAAAAAAGAATAATTGAAAATCCTGCATATTGGTTATGGTCTCATAAAAGATGGAAACATAAACCAAGTGATGCCATTAAAGAAAAATTTAACTTATCATGAGTGAACTTCCACGAGTTGCGGTAGTCGTATTAAATTATAATGGAGCTAAGATTCTACCTGAATTTTTGCCATCTGTATTTAACAGTACCTACCCAAATTTGGAATTAGTTTTAGCAGATAATGCATCTACAGATGATTCTTGTGAATGGGTAAAAGAAAACCTTCCAGGTTTTAAAATAATTCGTAATGAAAAAAATCATGGATTTGCAGAAGGTTATCACAAAATTCTATCTCAAATTACAGATGTAGATTATTATATATTATTAAATTCTGATGTTGAAGTTACACCAGGTTGGATAGAACCTGTTATTGAACTAATGCAGAGTGATTCATCAATAGCCATTGCTCAACCTAAAATATTGAGTTACCTAGAAAAAAATAAATTTGAATACGCCGGAGCAGCAGGTGGATATATAGATCGATTTGGTTATCCTTTTTGTAAAGGCAGAATATTCGATACCGTAGAAATAGATCAAGCTCAGTATGAATCGAATGAACAAATATTTTGGGCTAGTGGAGCTGCAATGTTTATTCGAGCAGATGTTTATGAAAAATCTGGCGGATTAGACCCAGATTATTTTGCTCATATGGAAGAGATAGATTTGTGTTGGAGAATAAAGAATATGGGCTATAAGGTTTATTACTGCAAGGATTCTACAGTATTTCATTTAGGTGGTGGAACTTTACATGAAACAAATCCCTTTAAAACTTATTTGAACTTTAGAAACAGCTTAATTACCTTACGTAAAAACTTGCCATTACATCTTTCATTTGGAGTTCTGGTTATCAGACATATTCTAGATTTTATTCAATGGTTAAGATTCATGTTTACAGGTAAATTCAAACATGCTTTTGCCATTAATCATGCTCATTATGATTTTCTTATTACGCAAGCAACTTGGCATTCTAAGCGCAAAAAATTAATTAAGTTGTTTAAAAAACCTAATAAAATTGGACTATACAATAGAAGTATTGTTTTTGATTATTTTGTGTCTGCTAAGAAAACTTTTAAAAGTTTAGATCCTAAACATTTCGATTAAGCAAAGCTTCTATACCTAATTGATAAGACAATAATCCGAAGCCTGAAATAGTTCCAATGCACTTTGAGCTTATCATTGAATGGTGTCTGAAAACTTCTCTAGCATAAACATTCGAGATATGTACTTCTACGCAGGCAGAGTTAACACTTGTAATTGCATCTGCAATTGCAAGTGATGTATGTCCGTAGGCTCCTGGATTTATTATAATTCCGATATTACTATCGTTACAATCGTGTATTTTGTTAATTATTTCTACTTCAGAATTTGATTGGAAATATTCAATTTCTATTATTTGAAATTTACTTTTTAAATCTAGTAGATATTCTTCAAAAGATATTTCTCCGTATATTGTCTTTTCTCGTTTGCCGAGTAAGTTTAAATTTGGCCCATTAATAATTACTATTTTATTCATCTGCATGGATTGGAATTCTACCATAAAGGGTTTTAAGTCTTATTTAAAATTGGAACGTTCTTTATCGAAGAATTCTATTGATGCTTATATTCATGATATAGATAAATTACAACAGTACTTTATTTATATCAAAAAACACACCTCCCCGATTGAAGTTTCAACCAAAGATATAAAAGAATTTTTGGTATGGATAAATGAACTTGGCATGACTCCTAGCTCACAAGCCCGAGTTTTGTCAGGGATTAAAGCATTTTACAAGTATCTAATTCTCGAAGACCTAATAAAAACAGACCCTTCAAGTGTTATCGAGACTCCTAAATTAGGTCGAAAATTGCCTGATACGCTTAGTTTTAAAGAAATATCACTATTGTTAGATACAATAGATGTAAGTAGCCCTGAAGGTATGAGAAACAAAGCAATGTTGGAAACACTTTACGCTTGTGGTTTAAGGGTTTCAGAACTTGTAAACCTTAAAATATCGTCTATATTTTTCGATATCGATTTTATTAAAGTAACAGGTAAGGGAGATAAGGAAAGATTTGTACCAATGGGCTCTTCTGCGAAGAAATTCATCAAAATATATAAAGAACAAGTAAGGGTACATGTTCCAATAAATAAAGGTGAAGAAGATATACTTTTTTTAAATCGTAGGGGTCAAAGATTATCTAGGGTTATGGTATTTAACATCATCAAAAGCTTGGCTCTAAAAGCTGGTATTCGAAAGAGCATTAGTCCACATACTTTTAGGCATTCTTTCGCAACACATTTAGTAGAAGGCGGTGCAGATTTAAGGGCTGTTCAAGAAATGTTAGGACATGAATCCATAACCACAACAGAAATTTATACCCATTTAGATAGAAGTTATTTAAAAGAAACTATTGTTAGTTTTCATCCGAGGTCGAAGCGTAAGATTAGCAAAACTTAGACTTTTGTGGCTTTTATCATTCTGTCTTTTCCACGAATATCTTTTCTTAATTCAACACTTTCCCATATTGATTTGTCAAATAAATCCATAGTTTCCTTTGCATAAGCTTCATTTATCTCAAAATAAATAGAACCCTTACTATTTAAGTATTCTAGAGATAATTTTACTATTCGATCGTAAAATAAAAGTGGATTGTGATCTTCCACAAATAAAGCTAAATGAGGTTCAAAGTCGAGGACATTCTTTTGCATCAAACTTTTTTCCTGATCTAATACATATGGTGGATTGCTTACAATTACATCATATTGTTTAGAAAGTTGGTCATTTAAAATATCTGACAAAATAAAGTTAACCTCTATATCATTTTGCTTTGCATTTTTTGATGCTATGTTTAACGCATCTTTTGAAACATCGATAGCATCTACATTTGCTTGAGCTAGATTCTTTTTAATTGAAACAGCAATACAACCTGAACCAGTTCCAATATCTATTATATTCACAAGGCCTTTGCTTTTGTAGTCATCTATTATCCAAAGCACTAATTCTTCAGTTTCTGGACGAGGAATTAACACATTTGGATTGACAATGAATTTCAATCCCATAAATTCTTCATGTCCGAGGATATACTGTACAGGTTGATGTTGATTAAGTAAATATGCAATTTGATCCAATTGCTCGAATAATGGTGCTGGAATCAGATCATTTTCGTTTAAAATAAGTTTAATAGTATCGTAACCCAAAACATCTTTAAACACTAGCTGTGCAATACTTCTAGCCTCTTCGACTTGATAAGTATTTTGAATTAAATGTTGAAAATGTTGAAACGACTCTTTTAGCGTTTTAGTTCTTGAAAACATATTCAAAACTACAATAAAAAAGCTATTTTTACGATGTGAAAAGCCATGAAAAATATATTAGAAGGTGCTTCGAATTAGCGAAGCAAGGATTAGGTAAGGTTCAGCCTAACCCTATGGTTGGAGCTGTTATTGTAAAAGACGATGTAATAATTGGTGAGGGGTATCATGAGCAATATGGCAAAGCACATGCTGAAGTAAATGCAATTAACAATGTCATTTCTAAATATGATAATGCTTTAGAACTCTTAAAATCTTCAACCATATATGTCAATTTAGAGCCATGCGCTCATACAGGAAAAACACCCCCATGTGCAGATTTAATTATAAAACATGGTATACCAAAGGTGGTAATATCGAATATAGATCCTTTTAGTTCTGTAAATGGCAAAGGAGTTGAAAAGCTAAGAAAAACGGGTGTTCAGGTAATTACTGATGTTCTGAAAGAAGAAGGATATGATGTAAACAAAAGATTCTTCACTTATCATACTCTTCAGAGGCCCTATGTTATCTTAAAATGGGCAGAATCAGCTGATAAATATATTACCATAGCAGAAAATACTCGTACCTCTATTAGTGGTGAAAAAGCTAAGGTTTTAAATCATAAATGGCGTTCAGAAGAACAAGCTATTTTAGTTGGAACAAAAACTGTTCAAGTAGATAATCCTGTACTTACAGTACGTGATTGGGTTGGGAACAATCCTATTCGAGTTATTATTGATAAAGAATTAAAGTTGAATCATGATTTAAATATCTTTAATACAGATTCTAAAACAATTATATTTAATAATCATAAAACGGAAAGAGTAGATAATATTCAATATGTTCAAATTGATTTTTATGGCTTAGTACCTCAGTTTATTTTATACCAATTGTACTTGATGGAAGTTCAATCGTTAATTATTGAAGGTGGTGCATATACTATTAAGGAGTTTCTTCAGCACGGTTTATGGGATGAAATAAGAGTGTTTAAATCGAAACTAGATTTAAAATCAGGAGTTTCAGCACCAAAGCCTGAAGGTCGATTAGATTATCATGAGGATTTAGTTGAAGACGAATTGTTTATTTATCATCGTATATGACGTTAATATTAATTTCAATAATCCTATCTGGATCATTGATTATTTGCTTTAAGGCATTTGAAAAATTTGATGTAAACAATTCTAATGCAATAGCTATCAATTACATTTTTGCATCTGGATCTGGTGTAATAATGGGTTTTGATACTTTTCGTGAAATTTCATTATTCCAATCAGATTGGTTTCCTTATACATTACTATTCGGTGTAATGTTTATCAGTACATTTAATTTAGTAGCATATGGAGTTAAAACATCTGGCTTGATGGTCGTTTCTATTGCTCAGAAAATGTCGCTGATTATACCACTAGGATTCAGTATTTGGTTTTATCATGAATCATATGGTTTTGTTAAGGTTTTAGGGATAATTTTAGCTTTAATTGCCATATATTTTTCTTCTGCAAAGAAAGAAGTATTACATGAAGAAAGATCATGGAAAGTATTTCTTGTTCCCTTCATTATTTTTTTAGGAAGTGGAATAGTAGATATATCGATTAAAGTTTCGCAAGAACAATTTGGATCTCAGGTTCCATTTTCAGTGATATTAGCTTGTATTTTTGGATCAGCTGGAATTATAGGATTATCACAAAAAATAATTTTAAGAAAAGCCATAGCGAAAAAAGACATTCTAGCTGGTATGATATTAGGTTTTATAAATTTCTTTTCAACCTATTTTTTAATGAAAGCTTTAGCAAACGATGCTCTCGAAAGCTCATTTGTATTTGCGATTAATAATATTGGAATCATATTGTTTAATTCTATGATCGCAATTATTATTTTTAAAGAAAGAATAACTAAAACGAATTTTATAGGAATTCTTTTAGCATTAGTTTCCATCGCTATAATCTATTTATCAAATGTTATTTGATACTGAATATAAAACTATTTTAAATGCTTCTGAAGGCTTGTATAAAGAGAAAGGAAGCAAGTTTATTGCTTACTGTAAACATCTAAAATCAGTTGATGAATTTAAGTTATGGTTAGTTGATATAAAATCTCAACATCCTCAAGCTGTTCATCATTGTTATGCCTACAGAATATCTTATGATAAATCACAATATAGAATGAACGACGATGGAGAGCCATCGGGTACTGCTGGTAAGCCTATCTACAATGTAATTTTATCAAATGATCTTACGAATATTGGAATTATTGTGGTTAGGTATTTTGGTGGTAGCTTACTGGGAGTTCCTGGTTTAATTAATGCATATAAACAAGCTAGTATAGATGCCATATCTAATAATATTATTGAAGTAAAACAGATATTAGAAAATGCTGAAATTAGATTTGATTATTTGAAGATGAACGAAGCAATGAAAATCATTAAAGATAATCAGATTAAAATTCTTTCTCAGCAAACAGATGCAGATTATCAAATGATCATCGAAACTCCCATAAAAAATGCCGAACGCGTACGTTCAGCATTTAAAACTAATTCAATTGAATACAAATATTTAACTTGTTACTAATAGGGTGTTACGAACTCAGTTTCTCTTTCCTTTGGTCTTACACTAAGAATTGGAACATGAGATTGGTTAATCATTTGTTGAGAATACGGTCCTGCAAGAAAACCTGAACTACTCTCCTGCTCAGTCATGATAATTATTAAATCTGCATCCTTCTCTTTAGAATATTCCAAAGTTAAATTCGCTAAATTTTTACCTGTTTTAAAGCCGAAAGTTGTATTGATTTTATCTTCTTTTATATAATCTTCTACTTGTTTAGTAACTACTCTTAATCTGTTTAAAACCATTTCATCACTAGAAGTTGATACACCTACAACATGTATGGTAGAATTGAATTTTTTTGCAATATAAATTGCATCATCAACTTTTTCTCTAGTATCTCTTGAACTATCTAGAGGAAGAATAATGTCTTTAATTCCTTTATTACCAGAATTGGCATGTAGAGAAAGCACTGGGCATTTAGCCTGATTTACAACTCTAAAAGTGTTAGAACCACCAATGAAATTTTCTACACCCTTAGAACCATGGGTTCCCATACATATTAAACTTGCTGAAATTTCCTTAGCATAGCTAAGTGCTTGGATGTATACAGTGCCTTGCATAAATTTCGAATAGGCCTTTACACCATACTCACTTGCTAATTTAGAAATGTATTCGTCAAACTTGTTTTGTATTACAGTAATATCTTTTTCTCCATCTTTGGGCTCTTTTTTAAAGATGGTGTTAATTAAATTGTTTACTGTGGCAGTTTCTGATACATGTAAAAAATGTATCTCAGATTTTAAATGTTTTGCTAGATATACGGCATGTTCATAGGCGATTATGGATGTTGGTGAGAGATCCATAGGAACGAGAATTTTGTCGAATGTTCTATGCATAATAAAATAAGTTAGGTATTTAGATTACGGAAGTTAAGAAATATACAGTAAATAAAAAAATAATTATTGATGTTTGAATTAAGTATTTTTAAGCATGAATAATTTTCCTAAGTCTGAATTAATATTAAATAACGATGGTAGCGTGTACCATTTACACTTATTGCCTCAAGATATTGCAGATACAATCTTAACTGTTGGTGATCCTGAGCGTGTTGATATGATTGCTAAATTTTTTGATAAAATCTTATTAAAAAAGAAAAACAGAGAATTTTATACGATTACTGGAATTTACAAGTCTAAACATATAAGCATTATCTCAACAGGAATTGGTACCGATAATATAGATATTGTGTTAAATGAAATAAATGTACTTTGTAAAATAAATTTAGAGAAACTTGAGTATAATTCTATACCAAGGAAGTTAAACATTATTAGACTAGGTACGAGTGGTACACTTCGACAAGAGATTCCATTAGGGAGTTTTTTAATTTCTGAATATGCACTGGGTTTAGAAGGATTAATGAACTTCTACCCTATTAAATATGATTCTTTTGAAATAGAATATTTAAATCATGCTTCAAGTATTATTGGAAAGAATTTCGATTTCCTGCATCCTTATGTTATTAGTTCTTCGAAGGAATTAATGAAAGCTTTAGGAAATGAAATGTTGAAAGGTACAACTGCTACTTGCCAAGGTTTTTATCATCCTCAAGGTAGATTTCTTTGGTCAGAAAATAACAATTCTATTCTTGATTCATTGAAAAATATAAACTTTCAGGAAAAAGTAATTACAAATTTTGAGATGGAAACATCGGCTATTTTAGGTTTAGCGAGATATTTTGAACATGAGGCAACATCAATCTCTTTAATTCTAGCAAATAGAATTACAAATGAATTTATTGATAATGCGGAGAAAAAAATGGAAGAATTAATTGAATTGTGTTTAGACAATATCGCCCGAATGAGCAATTAAATATAGGATTTGATAAGTTTACAAGTTTTTAGATTTTTCTAAAAACAAGCTTATTGCTGTTCTTTTTTTATCATTTAGCTTATATTCAATTCTATTTTTTAAATAATCATTTACATCAAAATAATCGAGTTTATTTTCCTCAATAACTTCATCTAAATGATTAAATCCATTCGATAAAAATTGATTGAAAAGATTAATGTCTGTTAAAGAAATTTCTTTATTAGCAACCCAAGCAGCAAAGACGAAAGGTAATCCAGTTAGTTTTTCCCACTCCTCTGATAAGTCGAATGTATTTGAATATTTTCCTATCTGATCAAAAGTACGATCTCCAATTAGTACCATACCTTCACCTTCTTTTAAATCAATAATATTCTGTTCTCTAGGTTTAAAAACAACTTGAATTTTCCAACATTCTTTACTTAATACTTTACACAATAAATTAGATGTTCTTGAATGTGTATCAAGATAGATTGTATGCAAATTCGAAAGTGGACTATTGGAGAATAAAAATACTGAATTCACAGCACCTGTAGTAGAAATGCAGTAATCTGAAACAATATTAGCATTTTGAACCTCTGGAATAACACCTACAGGAATTAAGCCTATATCAACTGTGTCGTTAATTAATTTTGAAGCACAGATTGAAGGAATATCTAAGCTGATGTTAAAGTCGTTTTCGGCATGGGGTATTAATCCTTTGACAAATACTTTAGAATTCAAATAGTTAACTACAGAAATATTTAATCTACGCATGAAAATGATCAGTGTTATTAAAATCTAACATTTCGAAGCTTTCTCCAGTAAATTTTAATCGGTATAAGGAAACATTAGAATGAGGGAAATTATCCATATTACTTAAAGGTATTTGAAGTAATTCACATAGTAATAAACGCAATGCTCTACCATGCATACAAATCAGTACATTATTTAGTTCTGATTGTTGTGAAATTATCAAGTCTAAAACTTCTTTTTGTCTTTTATTCACTTCAATTGGACTCTCACCACCTTGAAATTTAAGATGAATATTTCCTTCCATCCAACTTTTGGTAAGTTGATGAAACTCTTCTTTCATTTCATGAGTAGCTTCTCTTCCTTCATTTACTCCCCAATCTAACTCGTCGAATCCAGAATGTTGCTCCCATGGAATTCCTTTATCAATAAAGGCTTGTACAGTTTGGTGTGTACGTTTTAAAGTGGAGGTTATAATTTTATCAAACTCAATATGGTGGTAAGCTTTAAAGAAAGATCTAGCTTGTTGTTGGCCCATTTCATTAAGATCTGAGTTCACACCTCTACCTTGAACAATACCTCTCCTATTAAAATCTGTTTCGCCGTGGCGAATGATATATAGTTCCATGGATTAGTTCAGAATTGGTAATTCAACAAAACCGTTATTATTATCTTCTTTACTAAAATCGTAATTTTTATAATCAGTAATTACACCATATAATGTATCTCTTTCAATGGGATGACGATCAACATTTTCAATTAACTCAACTAATTGACGAGTTGATAGTTGAGGGACTTGTTCTTCAGCTCCAGCCATTGAGTAAATTTTAGTAGTATCATCTATTGTACCGTCAATATCGTCTACTCCAAAAGATAAAGATAATTGAGCAGTAGAACGACCAATCATTGGCCAGTATGCTTTAATATGATCTATATTGTCTAAAAATATTCTTGAAATAGCATAGTTTTTCAAATCTTCAATTACAGAAGATTCTGGTACATCCGACATTTCATTATCTTGATTACGGAATTTTAATGGAATAAATGTATTAAATCCACCTGTTCTATCTTGTAGTTCCCTTAGTCGGTTCATATGATCTACACGGTGAGCATAATTTTCAATATGACCATATAACATTGTACAATTAGATTTTAATCCAAGTTTATGAGCTGTTTCATGTATTTCCAACCATTGAGCAGTAGTAGCTTTATCACCACATATTTCCTCTCTCAACACTTCGTCAAATATTTCAGCACCACCACCAGGTATTGAATCCAATCCTGCTTCCATCATGATTTTTAATCCTTCCTCAACAGAAACTTTAGCTTTACGGAACATGTATTCGTATTCTACTGCCGTAAAGGCTTTAATATGTAAATCTGGACGTAATTCCTTAATCGACTTAAATAAGTCGCAGAAGAATTCCAATGTTAATTTAGGATGAACACCCCCAACAATATGAACCTCAGTTACTGGTTTATCTTTATAAGAGCGAATAATGTCGAGCATTTGCTCTTTATCTAATACCCAACCCTCATCAGCATGTTTTAATAAACGTGAGTATGAACAGAATTTACAAGTAAATACGCAAATATTAGTGGGCTCAATATGGAAATTTCTATTGAAATAGGTGTAATCACCGTGTTTAGCTTCACGAATATGATTTGCTAATATTCCTACAAAAGCAAGCTCAGCATGCTCATAAAGATAAATTGCTTCTTCCGAAGTAATTCTTTGATTATTAATAACTTTTGTTGCAATTTCTAAGTTTTTTCCTGATAATTCCTTAGATTCTATAATTGATTGAAGTGATTTAGATTCTCTATTCATAATGCAAATGTATACGTTTCAACAACATTTACATAATAGAAAGGTTTTGGGGAAAACTTGTGAGTAAATAAATGTTACAATAAAGGCTTGGTAACCTAAAGTTAATATACATATATTTATATTTGCTTGGTTAAACAAGTATCCTTACTAGCTCTAATTAAAATTAAAAAATTTAAACAAAAATAATCTTATGATTAAACAATTACTTAGAAAGGCTTTGATAGCTGTGGTGCTAATTTTTGGCGCTACAATTACCTTTGCCCAAAGTACATTTGTAATACAGGTTGGACCTGCATTTACAAATACGTATTCTCCTGCAAATGTCACATGTTCAGTTGGAGATACAATCAGTTTCGTATGGGTAAGTGGATTTCACCCTACGAGATCACTAGATTTAACAACTATTCCTGTAATGGACATGGATGGTTCTGGAGGATCTAATTCAGTTTACAAAATTAAAATGTTAACTGCAGGTACATTTGCATACGAATGTACAGCTCATGGTGGTATGGGTGGAGTTATTACAGTTAATGCACCTGTTTCAAATACACCTGTATTAACAGAAAACTTTAATTATACACTAAATGATACTTTATCGTCGATTGTTGGTTCAGGTTGGACTCCAATAGCTACAGTATCAACAGTTAACAAAATGCCAGTAACCGCGGGTTTAACTTATGCAGGTTCTACAACCAATTCAATTGGAAACGGAGCACTTATTAAAACAACCGGTCAGGATGCTGGAAAAGTATTTACAGGTACGAATATTCGTTCTGGAAATGTTTATGCTTCTTTTTTGATTAATGTATCAGCAGCTCAAGCTACTGGTGATTATTTCTTTGCTTTATTAGATTCTGCTTTAAATGGTACGAATTACAGAGCTAGAACATTTATTAAATCTTCAGGAACTGGCTATAGAATTGGTATTTCAAAATCAGGTGCAGTTGGTGTTGCTGGATTTAATACTACTGATTTGACTTTTGGTACTACTTACCAAATTGTGTTAAAATACTCTATTATATCAGGTGCAACAAATGACTCTGTTAAATTATTTGTTAACCCTGTTTTAGGTGGATCAGAACCAGCTCCAACTGCAAGTGCAGTTACAACTGAGAATGATATTACAATTAGCAGTACTGTTGGTTTAGGTGCAATCGCTCTTCGCCAAGGAACTGCTTCTAGTGCACCTACACTTACTATCGATGGTATTATCGTAGGTAAAACTTGGGCATCAGTTACTCCTTTCCAAACTCCTGCTTCATTAAAATTTAATCCAACTGCAGTAACTGTTAACGAAAACGCAGGTACAGCTACCGTTACATTAAATATTACTAATACTAATGCAGCTGCAACATCTGTAGATGTTTTAGTTAAAGGTGGAACAGCAACTTCAGCTTCAGATTATACTTTCACAAGTCAGACTGTTACTTTCCCAGCAAATAGCTCAACTGCTCAAACATTTACTTTTCCAATTATTGATGATATTATTCAAGAAGCTGATGAGACAATTATCTTAGCTTTAAGAAATGCTACTAATTCTGCGACATTAGGAGCTGATTCAATTCTTACAATTACTATACCTTCAAATGATGTACCTCCTCCAGCTGTTAAATTCACAGCACCTTTATCAGCTACAGTTGCTGAAGGGGGAAGTCATACTTTCAATGTTGAAATTGCAAATGCAAACACATCTGCTACTTCAGTTAAAGTATTTGTAAAATCAATATCAACGGCTTCAGGCACAGATTATTCAGGTTTTACTTCTGGAACAACTTTAACATTCCCTGCTAACTCAACAACTAGCTTATCAGGTACAATTAATATTGTTGATGATATTCTTGCTGAGCAAGCAGAATCAATTGTATTGGTTTTAAGAGACGCCACTAACTCTGCAACTATTGGTGCAGATTCAATTGTTTCTATCACTATTCCAATTAATGATCAACCAGTTTCAACTGCACCGGTTTTAGTTGAGAATTTTAACTACACATTAAATGATACTTTATCACAAATTGTTGGTTCAGGTTGGACTCCAATTGCAACTGTTTCAAATATTAATAAAATGCCTGTTGTATCAGGTTTATCATATTTAGGTTCATCTGCTTCAGGTATTGGAAATGCTGCATTTATCAATACAACTGGACAAGACGCAGGGAAAGTATTTACAGGAACTAACATTCGTAGTGGAAGTGTATATGCTTCATTCTTAATGAACGTTGCTACTGCACAAGCTACTGGTGATTATTTCTTTGCTTTATTAGATTCAGCTTTAAGTGGTACAAACTACAGAGCTAGAACATTTATTAAATCTTCAGGTACTGGTTACAGAATTGGTATTTCAAAATCAGGTGCTGTTGGTGTAGCTGGATTTAATACTACTGACTTAGCTTTCGGTACTACTTATCAAGTAGTTATTAAATATTCAATTATTTCAGGTACTGCGAACGATTCAGTAAAATTATTTATTGATCCAGTTTTAGGTGCTCCAGAACCAGCTCCAACTGCTTCAGCTATAACAACGGAAAATGATATTACAATTAGTGGTACAGTTGGTTTAGGTGCAGTTGCTTTACGTCAAGGTACTGGAAGCAGTGCTCCTACATTAAAAATTGATGGTATTATCGTTGGTCAAACATGGGGTACTGTAACTCCATATGTTGCACCAAACCCTTCATTAAAATTCAATCCGACTACTTTAACAGTAAATGAAAATGCTGGAACAGCTACTGTTACTTTAAACGTAACAAATCCTAATGCTTCAGCTACTTCAGTTGATGTGAAAATTAAAGGTGGAACTGCTACTGCAGGATCTGACTATACTTTCACTACTCAAACTGTAACATTCCCTGCAAGTAGTACAACCGCTCAATCATTTACTATTCCAATTATTGATGATACAGCACAAGAAACTGATGAAACAATTATTTTAGCTTTAAGAAATACAACAAATTCAGCAACAATTGAATCTGATTCAGTTTTAACAATTACTATACCTGCTAACGATATTGTTAATCCAGTAGTTAGTTTTGCAACTCCACTTACTGCAACAGTTCAAGAAGGTGCTGACCATATTTTTGGTGTTAAAATCACTAATCCAAATGCCACAGCAACTAATGTGAAAGTATACGTAAAATCAGTATCTACTGCTAGTGGTTCTGATTATTCAGGTGTATCTGCTTCAGGAACAACTATTACATTCCCATCAAACTCATCAACTAATGTTAATGATACAGTAAATGTTATCAATGACTTAATTGCTGAAAATGCTGAAACAATTGTATTAGTATTAAGAGATGCTACAAATAATGCTACAATAGGAAATGACTCAATCATTACCATTGTAGTTCCTACAAATGATCAACCTTTAGTTGCTCACTTCACTCCTATTTCTGCAAACGTTAACGAGAACGCTGGAACAGCAACTGTTAACGTAATGGCAATGGGTGCTACTACAAATGGATCAACTTCTTTTGACGTAGTAGTTAAAGGTGGAACTGCATTATCAGGTTCAGATTATACTTATTCTACTCAAACAATTACTATCCCAGGTGGTAAAGATTCTACAGTAGCTGTTACTGTTAATTTAGTAAACGATAATGTTTTCGAATTAAATGAAACTATTGTACTTGCAATTAGAAATATTACTAACTCTGGCGTAATTAGTACTGACTCAATTTTCACAGTTAACATTATTAATGATGATATTCAATTTAAAAATATCTCAGCATTAAAAGTCAACGATGTAAATGGAGTTTCTGTATTAAAAGATACTTCAGTTTATATAAGAGGTATAGTTTATGGTGTTGACATGCAAGGTTCGGCAACAAGCTTACAATATACTTTAATCGATCAAACAGGTGGTGTAGGTATATTTAGAGCTGGAGCTTCAACTCCTCCAATTATCTCACTAGTACCAGAAGAAGGTGACTCTGTGAGAGTTTATGGTAAAGTTGGTGAATTCAACGGTTTAACTCAAGTTAATATGGATTCAATTGTTTTAATTTCTAAAGGAAATGCACTTAAGAGACCAAGAGTAGTAACTACTTTAGATGAATCAACAGAATCTGATTTAGTTGTTTTCAAAAACGCTGAAATTATAGATACTCTTGCGAATTCAGCATCTGGTACTACATTAAGAATTTCTAACGGTACTGATTCGTTGGATTTAAGAATTGATGCAGATGTTAATTTATATGCTCAACCAATCGTTGGTAAATTTGATGTAATTGGTTTAGGTGGTCAGTTTGATAACTCTAATCCTAAAAACAGTGGTTACCAATTATTGCCAAGAAGTATAAATGATATCGTTCCAGTTATTACTGTAATTCCAGTTGTAACAATCGACTCAGCTATTTTCAATACTAAAGAAGGAAGCGGAACTAAAACTGTAAATGTTCATTTAAGTGCGGCTACTACAGAAGTAACTTCAGTTACTTTCGCATTAACTGGAGGTTCTGCAATCTTTAATTCTGACTTTACTTTTGGAAATCCAGGTACATTAACTTTTGCGCCTGGTGATACTGTTGAATCGGTTACTTTCACAATTATCGACGATGCTACAATTGAGAATAATGAAACAATTAACTTCTCAATTAGCGATCCTTCTAAATGTACATTAGGTGCTATTACATCAGCATCGATTGTAATTAAGGATAACGACTTCCAAGGAGTTTCTTCTAAAGATGTGGTGATCTTCAATGTTTATCCAAATCCAGCTAATGATGTTGTTACTGTTGTAGCTAATGAAGCTATTCAAACAATTAGCATTGTAAATATGATTGGTCAAACTATCATGAATGTAAATGCTAATTCTACAAAACAACAAATTGATATCTCTGAATTAAGTGCAGGTGTTTATAATTTAATTGTAAATACTGAAAATGGATATTCAAGCAAGAGATTAATTGTTAAGTAATTTTTCAAAAACACCCTAATTATTGATCCCGATGTTATATTTAACATCGGGATTTTTTTTGCTTTAAAATTTCATTTCAAAATTTTACACGAAATTGTTCATTACCAAAACAATTAATATAAATTTGGCATTATATCTTTGAAGTATCTTAAATCTAATATCTAACATCTAAATACTAAATTATGATTGATATTCCAGATTCATCCTTTCCTAGAGTTGTTATTGTGGGTGGTGGCTTCGGTGGCATTCAACTCGCCAAAAGTTTAAGAGACAAGGAAGTACAGGTATTAATGTTAGATAAGCATAATTATCATACTTTTCAGCCCTTATTATACCAAGTAGCTACTGGTGGTTTAGAGCCAGATTCCATAGCTTTTCCACTTCGTAAAATTTTCAAACAACATAAGAATGTATTTTTTAGAGTAGCAAATGTCGAAAAGGTAAATGCAGAAACTAATACGATTCTAACCAATATTGGTGCAGTTCAATACGATTTCTTAGTTATTGCCACAGGTTCTACTACTAATTTCTTTGGAAATGAAATGATTGAAAATCATTCAATGCCAATGAAAAGTATACCAGAAGCATTAAATCTTAGAAGCTTGATTTTGCAAAGCTTTGAAGAGGCATTGTTAAAGGATAGCATTAATGCCCAAGAAGCATTGATGAATTTTGTAATTGTTGGTGGTGGACCTACAGGAGTTGAAACCGCTGGAGCTCTTGCAGAACTTAAAATGCATGTATTACCAAGTGACTATCCGGATCTTGATTTAAGAAGAATGCAGATCAATTTAGTTGAAAGCAATGAAAGAATATTAAGTAGTATGTCTGTTCAGGCATCTGAAATGTCAAATGCTTTTTTAAAAGAAATGGGTGTTGTAATTCGTACAAATGATGCTGTGGTATCTTATGATGGTCACAATGCTGTTTTAAGAAGCGGTAAAACCCTTGAAACTGCAAATCTAATATGGACCGCTGGAGTGAAGGCTGCAGTATTTGAAGGATTAGATAAGGCTGAATTTATTCGAGGAGGTAGAGTCAAAGTCGATACATACAATTTGGTTACTGGGTATGATAATATCTATGCTATTGGCGATGTTGCTGCAATGATTACAGTTGAATATCCAAATGCTCATCCCGGAGTAGCTCAGGTTGCTCTTCAACAAGCTAAAAATTTATCTAAAAATATTATCAATAAAATCAATAATCGAAAGCTAAAAGAATTTAAGTATTTTGATATGGGTTCTATGGCTACTGTAGGTAGAAATAAAGCAGTAGTAGATTTACCTTATATTAGGTTTCAAGGATTTTTTGCTTGGTTTGTGTGGATGTTTTTACATCTTTTATTCCTTGTTGGATTTAGAAATAAAATGGTAGTATTGATCAACTGGATTTGGAACTACTTTAGTTATGATAGAGGAACAAGATTAATCATCAGGCCTTATAGAAAGAATAAAATAATTAAAGAGGAAGAAATAGAACTTAGTACTAAATCATAATTATTTCAATGAAAATAATCGAATGCCCTAGAGATGCAATGCAAGGAATACAGGAGTTTATTCCTACAGAAGTAAAAGCTAATTACATTAATTCTTTATTGAAAGTAGGCTTTGATACAATTGATTTTGGAAGTTTTGTTTCGCCTAAAGCTATTCCTCAATTACGCGATACTGCTGATGTTTTGTCTAAATTGGATTTAAGTTCAACATCAAGTAAATTATTAGCAATAGTAGCAAATACAAGAGGTGCAGAAGATGCTTCTCATTTCGAAGAGATTTCTTATTTAGGTTTTCCGTTTTCGATTTCTGAAACATTTCAACAAAGAAATACGAATTCAAGTATAGAGAAATCTCTAGTTAGTGTAGAAGATATTCAGAAACTTTGTATCTCTTCAAACAAACAATTGGTAGTCTATATTTCTATGGGTTTTGGTAATCCCTATGGAGATGAATGGAATGTTGAAGTAGTAGAAAAATGGACTAAAAAATTAGCTGAAATGGGCATAAAAATTTTAGCTTTTTCAGATACCATTGGAGTTTCAAATCCTGATAATATTGATTATCTGTTTAAAAACATAGCGAGTTTATTTCCTGAAATTGAATTTGGTGCTCACTTACATTCTACACCAGAAGCTAGATTAGAAAAAATAAAAGCCGCATACGAGGCTGGTTGTAGAAGAATAGATTCAGCTATATACGGTTTTGGAGGTTGTCCGATGGCTTCAGATGAACTTACTGGTAATATGGCCACAGAAACATTAATTTCGTTTCTAGAAGAGCATAATATAGAATCAGGAATAGATAAATCTGCATTTATCAATTCAATGAGACTAGCAAGTTCTATATTTAATCATTAAGATTTTTGAAAAGCTCGTAATCTCAGTTCTGTCAACTTCTTTTTAGTATAAAGGGGAAATACACCATTCATCATCCAATCGTAGTAACTAGGCTCTTGCTGGAATACTTCGCTAACTTTTTTGCCTTTATGCTTACCAAAATTAAATAGCTCCTCTCCTTTTTCATTATATACCATCGTTCCTGCAAAGTCTACATTCTTCTGTACTTGCGTGAAAGTGTGTAAGGCATCAACATCATTCTTTACTGGTACAAATACATTGCCTGCTTTATCTTTATATTCAACGTCTTTATATTTTTCGAGTTGAGAAAGTAAAACTTCATATGTTGCTCTTATATCAGCCTCTGCAGAATGAGCATTTTCTAGTTCTTTTTGGCAATAAAATTTATAGGCAGCTTTTAAAGTTCTCTGTTCCATCTGATGAAATATATTCTGAACATCAACTAACTTTCGTTTACTGATATCAAAATCTACTTCCGCTCTTAAGAACTCTTCCATTAAAATTGGAACATCAAACTTATTGGAATTATATCCAGCTAAATCACAATTATCAAGAAATTGTGCTAAGCTCTTTGCAATATTTTTAAAATGTGGTTCATCTTTAATGTCTTCATCATAAATTCCATGTATTAATGATGATTCAATGGGAATAGGAATTCCAGGATTAATACGTTTTGTTTTAATCTCTTCAGTACCATCAACATTTATTTTTAAAATAGAAATTTCAACAATTCTATCGCTCGCAACATTAACTCCAGTCGATTCTATATCGAAAAATGCTAATGGTTTTTTCAGATTTAGTTTTATACCCATTTTTAATTACTAAAGCTACAATATAGTAATTATTCCTCAATTAATATACCCATTTTACCCATCTGAAAATCTCTATAAGCGATCATGATTTCTGATTCAGAATTCATAACAAATGGACCTTGAGCTACCATTTTTTCAGGAATATTTTCACCTGTTAAGAATAATAATCTTGCATCTTCTGTAGCTTCAATTTCAATCGTATTGTCTTCAATATTAAATACAACTGCGTGGTGATGTTCTACTTCAGCATAACCTGGAATTTTTATTTTTCCTGATAATACATAAATCAACGACTCATGTTTTTCTGCAACATTTAAACTGATTTTAGCAGTGTTTTTCAATATTATTGTAGATGCTGATAATGGACTTAATCCATCAATTTTCCCCTTTATTCCATTTACTTCTCCTGCAACTACATTAACTGTTGCTAAGCCATCTTCACTTGTAAAACTAGGAATATCATCTTTCTTTAAAGGTATATATACAGGTTCATCCATTTTATTCTTAGCAGGTGTGTTAACCCATAATTGAATAATTTCTTGAATGCCACCAATCTCATGAATGTTTTCTGGTGGTCGTTCACTATGAATCACCCCCATACCAGCATTCATCCATTGTACTCCCCCTTTTTCTACAATACTACTATTACCTCTACTATCCCTATGATGAACCGCCCCTTCAAAAATAAATGTTACTGGTGCAAATCCTCTGTGCGGATGTGGTCCAACTCCTGCTTGCTTTGGAGGAATATGTGTGGGAACTTTAACATATGCATGGTGTAATAATATAAACGGCCCTATACTCTCCACATTATTTGTTGGAAAGGGTTGACGAATTGGGAAGCCACCCATATCATATGGATGTGCATATAATAGATATTTTACTGTTTTCATAATTAAATAGTATTTATGTGTTTAAACACGTATCTATGACTTTTGTTTTACAACAGGAAGGCTTATAATGAATTCTGTACCAATATTATTTGATTGAAAGGAAATTTTACCTTTATGATCTTCAATAGTTTGTTTTACTATAGATAATCCCAAACCAAAAGAAGCTTCTCCGTCTGTACCCAATCTTCGAATTATTGGATCTGATACAAAAATTGCACCTTTGATTCTATCTGGAATACCTATACCCTCATCTTTAATGTGAATATTAACTACCTCTAAAGTGTTCGTAGTGAAGATTTTAATAGTGGTATTATGATTAGAGAATTTAATGGCGTTTATAATAACATTTGACAGGGCTCTTCGAATTTTTTCTACTTGTATATTAATTTCTATTCGAGGATCTATGTCTTTCAATTCTATTGATATCTGTTTTTGACTTGCCTTATATAAGTTCAATGAAACAGTTTGTTCTAATAACTCTTTACAATTAACGTTTACAAAGTCAGAAGAATTTGCAAACTGACCAGGCTTTGCAAAGTAAAGTATCTCTTGAATTAAATCATTATTACTATTTGCAGATGTTTTAATTAAACCTATTAATTCTTTTTGTTCTTCATCCAAATTTTTAGACTCTAATAATGTATCTGCGATTGATAAAATAGCATTATTTGGATTTCGAAGATCGTGAGCAACTATACTTAGAATTTTATTTTTCTCTAAATCTCTTGATTTTAAAACCTCTAGATTATATGAAATTTCTTGATTTGCTTTATTTAATAGCTCCCTTTGAAGGTAAATTTCATTATTAGAAGCCTTGAGCGCTTTATTTTTTTGAGTAGAATATTTTAAGAATATACTCAACGTAATTAGATAAATTATTAATGCTATTGCTATTGAAACTCCGATGTATATATAGGTACTTCTAGATTGATTAGCAGCAATAAGATTGTTTATTTTATTCTCGTTTTCTAATGATTTTAAAGTTAATTGTATATCTGAGTCGGTGTTAATTTGTTGAATTTGGTATAAGGAATCTTTAATTGCATTTTGTTTAGTTTGATATTCAAATGCTGATTTGTAGTTTTTTTGAATTTCAAAATATTCTGATTTTAATTTGTACAGATTTTTTAGTTGTTCACTGTATTTATAGATATTAGGAATAGTATTAGCTATGTTGGTAACCTTTATAAATTCAACATAATTATGAGTTAACAAATAATGATTTGCTAAAGCATTAATAGAAGTTAAAGCATCATTATAATCATGCTTTTCTTTAGTATTAATTACAATATTTTGCTTTAACAATGAAATAGCGGTTTCAAATTTACCCTCTTTCAAATATAGTTTACCTAGATTTCCTTTATTTACTCCTTGTGCAATTTCAATAAACATTACTTGAATACTATCCTTGGGTTGGATTCCAGATAAGTATTGATACGACTTATTATAATAGACTAAAGATGAATCATAACTTCCTAGTTTATAATAACAAATTCCAACATTGCTTAATATTTCTTGTAATCTAAATTCTAAATTGAAGGTTTTATTACACTGTAAATATTTAGTATATGCTTTTTTGAAATTCTCAATGGCGTACGAGTATTTCGCTTGTTTAAAAAGAATAATAGCTACTCTATAATCGTATTGTGCGTATTCACAATCTGCTTCAAAACCATTTAATGAGTTTCTTCCTTGGTAATAATATTTGTATGCTGATTGGTAATTTCTTTGGTCGAAGTAAATATCTCCTTTTACGAGATTAGCATGAACATATGGAATTCGCAATTCATCCATATTCTTCTCACAAATCGAAATAATTTCATCGCAAGTTTCAACTGCTTGATCAAATTTCTTACTCTTTGTTAGGAGTCTTGCCTTTATGTTTAATAACTTTAGTTTGAATAGAGGATGATTAGAATAGTTCTCTTGATTAGCAATCTGTTTAATTTTGATTAAGCCAGAATCAATATTCCCAATGGTTAAATCGGCTTCTATGTTTGCAACAATAGTACTATCCTCAGCAGATAAAGCAGGAGGCTTAGTAATTGTTTGCTTTACTTTATTGCATGAAGTAAATATTCCAATTAATAGAATACTATAATAGATGATTCTATAATGTTTCAACATAGGAGTAGTAAGTAAATTGGAATAGTATTATATATTGCAACTTACGCTTTTACAGGAACGAACTCTTTAAGCTTTTCAACTACTGTATCAATTTCTTCTTTTGTATTAGTTTTACAAAATGAAAAACGAACAGCAGCTCTATTACTTGGAGAACCAATAGCTGTTAATACATGTGAACCTACATTAGAACCAGATGAACAGGCACTACCACCAGAAGCAGATATACCAGCAATATCTAAACTAAATAACATCATCTCGCCCATTTCTGACTCCGGAAAAGATACGTTTAGTACTGTATATAAACTGTTAGCCGGATTAATGTCACCATTAAAATCAACTCCAGGAATAGACTCAAGAAGTTTATCAATCATATAAGATTTTAAACCTTGAATATAATTTTGGTGTTCATCTAATTCATTATAAGCAATTTCTAATGCTTTAGCTAAACCAACTATTCCGTATACATTTTCAGTTCCCCCGCGCATATTACGTTCTTGAGCACCTCCATGTATCATCGGTTTTATTTTAATGTTATGATTGATGTATAAGAAACCAACACCTTTTGGTCCATGTAGTTTATGAGCAGCACATGTAATAAAATGAACTTTCAATTTGGATAAATCATGACGATAATGCCCCATTGTTTGCACAGTATCGCAGTGAAAAATTGCATTATATTTCTCACAAATATCACCCACTTTTTCTAAATCAAGTAAGTTTCCAATTTCATTATTTGCATGCATTAAAGAAACAAACGTACGTTCGTTTGTACTTAACAGTTCTTCAAGATGAGCTAAATCAACATGTCCTTTTTCATCTAGATTAACAAAGCTTAATTTAATTAATCCTTTTTTCTCTAAAACTTCTAATGTATGAAGAACTGCATGATGCTCTAATTTGCTTGTAATGGCGTGTTTGATTCCATAATCATTTATGGCACAATTTATAGCCATGTTATCAGCTTCTGTTCCTCCTGAAGTGAAGAATATTTCTGCTGGACTAGTATTTAAAAGTTTAGCAACAGTTTTACGAGCATTTTCGATAATTGTTCTAACTTCTCTACCATGAGCATGAATAGATGATGGATTTCCGTATTGGAATTCCATAGCGTTTTTCATTACTTCTAATACTTCTTTGTCGATTGCTGTAGTTGCAGCATTATCTAAATAAATTCTATTGCTCATAATTAACTGTTCATTATATCACGTATATCATCCATTATTTTATTTGCCAATCCATTAGCTGTTGTTTCTGTTTGGCTTTCAGAATAGATACGTATGATAGGTTCTGTATTTGATTTGCGTAAATGTACCCATTCGTTTTCGAATTCGATTTTTAATCCGTCAATAGTATTTATGGGTTGATCTTTATATTTTATCTCTACTTGTTTTAAAAGCGCATCGATATCTAAATCTGGCGTTAAAGAAATTTTATTTTTTGAGATGAAATAATTCGGATATGAAGCTCTTAATGCAGAGCACGATTTTTTCTGATTTGCTAAATGTGTTAAGAATAAAGCTATACCAACCAAAGCGTCTCTTCCGTAATGTAATTCAGGTAATATTACTCCACCATTTCCTTCACCACCTATTAGAGCTTTAGAAGATTTCATCATATTTACCACATTCACCTCTCCTACTGCTGCAGCATTATATTTACCATTAACGCGTTCTGTAACATCTCTTAAAGCTCTTGTAGAAGATAAATTTGAAACAGTGTTCAATTCATATCCTTTTTCTTTAAGGAAGGTTTCAGAAGTATTCTGTAGAAGAAAATCGGCTATTGCTACTAAGGTATATTCTTCACCAAACATATCACCATTTTCAGATACAAAACATAATCTATCCACATCTGGATCTACAGCAATACCTAAATCTGCTTTTCTCGATATTACTTCATTAGATAAAGCTGTTAAGTTTTCTGGAAGTGGTTCTGGGTTATGAGGGAACTTACCATCTGGGTGGCAATATAATTCGTAAACTACATCTACTCCCAATGCTTTTAACAATGGTGGTAATGTAATACCTCCAACAGAGTTTACACAATCAATAACTACTTTAAATTTTCTTTCTTTAATAGCATCAATGTTTACCCAAGGTAATGCAATGATTTTATCAATATGTTTATTTAAATAACTATGGTCCTGTACGTATGAACCAATATGGTCAACTTCTGCATAGACAACTTCATTCGTTTCGGCTAATGCCAATACTTCCTTACCATCATTATCAGAAATAAACTCTCCTTTATGGTTTAAAAGCTTAAGGGCGTTCCATTGTTTTGGGTTATGACTCGCGGTTAAAATGATTCCTCCACCGGCATTTTCCATAGGAACAGCCATTTCTACAGTTGGAGTAGTTGCTAATCCTAAATCAATAACATCAATTCCCAGTCCTTGTAGAGTTCCTACAACTAAGTTTTTAACCATTTCACCAGAAATGCGGGCATCTCTACCTAGCACAATTTTCTTGTTTCCTGTCTTCTGAATAATCCAATATCCATAGGCAGATGTAAACTTTACAATGTCGAGCGGACTTAAGGCATCACCTGATTGGCCGCCTATAGTTCCTCTAATTCCAGAGATAGATTTAATTAATGTCAATTTTTTTTAGCTTTAGTCCTACAAAAATAAAAAAAATAAGACATTTGTAAGGATTAAACTAGAAGGAATAGATAAGAATGAAAAAATGGTACCGAAGTTGGTTTAACTCACCATATTACCACATATTATACGCCAACCGTGATCATCAGGAAGCAGAGCTTTTCATCGATAGAATAGCCGAATACTTTGATTTAAAGGAAAAAGACCGTGTATTAGATGCTTGTTGTGGCAAAGGAAGGCATTCCATTTACCTCAATAAAAAAGGCATTGATGTTACAGGTATAGATCTTTCTTTAGAAAGTATATCATATGCTAAACAGTTTGAAAATGAGCATCTTCATTTTTATGAGCATGATATTCGCAACCTTTTAAGTTCTAATTACTTCGATTATGTTTTTAATCTCTTTACTAGTTTTGGCTATTTTAGAAGAGAAAATGAAGATATAAAAGCCATTAAAGCATTTGCTAAGAATTTAAAAATTGGTGGTATTCTTTTAATCGACTTTTTAAATGTTGATCAAATAAGCTCTAATATTCAACCTGAAGATGAAAAATATGTAGATGGAATTTTGTTTAAAATTCAAAAGAAAATTGAAAATGGTCTAATTACTAAAAAAATCAATTTTCACGATGATGGAAGTCATTATGAATTTAAGGAGGAAGTAAAAGCATTACATCTAAAAGATTTCAAGCGTTATTTTGAACTTGCAAACTTAGAATTACTGGAAGTTTTTGGCTCTTATCAGCTAGATCCTTTTAATATAGATACTTCAGAACGACTAATAATGATTGTTAAAAAACGATAATGATAGAATTTTTAAAACAATTTGATCAACAATTATTATTGCTCGTTAACCGAGGATTTGCAAATCCTTTTTTCGATTTTTTATTGCCATTAATGAGAAGCAAATACTTTTGGTCGCCATTATATATTTTCCTAATCGCTTATATTTTTAAAACGAATACCAGTAAAAGAGGTGTTTTAACTATTGGATTTTTGTTACTAACTTTTGCTTTAACAGACTTCATAAGTGCTAGTGTAATTAAAGAAAGTGTACAACGATTACGCCCTTGCAACGACCCTGAAATAATGGGATATGTAAGAAGTTTAGTTGGTTGTGGATCTGGATATAGTTTCGTTTCTTCTCATGCAACTAATCATTTCGGTATTGCCATTTTCCTTGGATTATATTTTGTAGAATATAGATGGGTCGGAATTGCTTTTAAAATTTGGGCAGCTGTAATATCATTCTCTCAAGTTTATGTAGGAGTGCATTATCCTTTAGATGTATTATTCGGAATGATATTAGGAATAGGAATTGCTCATTTTACATTTTATCTTTACAAACGAATTGTTATAAATTAATGGAGTTAAAAGATTATATCATCTTATTTGTAAGTGCTTTTGTAGGTGGCTCTTTGATATTTTTAATCAAAAGCAATCTTAATAAAAAACTAAAATTACTCCTTTCTTTCTCAGGTGCTTACCTCTTTTCAATTACAGTTTTACATTTATTACCCGATGTGTATTCTACTGGAGATCCTTATGTAGGACTATTTATTCTAGCTGGCTTCGGATTCCAAATATTTTTAGAACAATTTTCGGAAGGTATTGAACATGGACATATTCATGTTCATCAACATCATGGAATGGCATTCCCATTCGGTATTATGATAAGTTTATCACTACATGCTTTCCTGGAAGGTATGCCATTGGTTGATCTATCTGGTGGAAATCATCATGAACATACACTGCTTTATGGTATAGCACTACACCATATTCCTGCAGCATTCGCACTAACAAGTGTTTTATATCAAAGCAATGTAAAAAAGTTCAATGTAATCCTTATGTTGATTTTATTTGCTGCAATGACGCCTCTTGGTAGTATGACTTCAAATTTATTGCAATCTCAATCGATTGGAATGATTAGTAATTATTTTAATTATATGATGGGAATTGTAATAGGTATATTCTTACATATTTCTACAACAATACTGTTTGAATCTAATGTAGACCATAGATTCAATTTCTATAAAATGATTGCAATTGTAATAGGTGCTAGTTTAGCTGTTCTAAATTTCCTGATTAACGTTCATTAACCTCGCATTTTATCTAGAATATCGTTTAATGTTTTTGCGTCTTCATCGCTTAATTTAGAAGTAGCAATATCCATGTTTACCTCTGAATCAATCTTATTCAATAGGTCTAAGCCTTTTTGTGAAATTACGATATCTACAGAACGTTTATCTTTTTTATTGACACATCTTTCTACTAATTCTTTTTGCTTAAGACGATCAACCATTCGTGAAGCATCGCACATTTTATCCAACATACGTTCACGAAGTAAATTTATAGAAGAAGGATTAGGATATTGACCTCTCAAAATTCTAAGAATATTGAATTGTTGCATAGTAATATCAAAAGGAAGAAATTCTTGTCGAGATAAATTTGTAGCCCAATGAAAAGTGTAAATAAGGTTTATCATTGCTTTCTGCTGTTCAGATCTAAATGTCTTCTGAAAGATCTCCTTTTCTAATTCCATAATATTAAATTTAGTTGTTGTTGTTGTAAGTTAAATATACATATTTCGACATAAATTCAATTTTTGTCGTCATTTTTTAAGAAATTTTTAATTTTTGAGCTTTGTTTATCAAGGTTTTTCTTGTAGTTCCATGGACAATGACGGCAAGCGCTTTTGCAGCAGTAACCTCTTTTTAAATGGTATTTTTCAGTAAATACATAATACCCATTCTCTATATAAAAATCTTCTTCTTCCATAATTATAAAACCTTCACTTTAACATTAGAATTAGAGAAATGTTCTATTAATTTATCTGGGTTACCATGAATTGCCCATATTTCCTTAGGTTTAACCAAATCTATATAATGCAATAGTTCATTCCAGTCCATGTGATCAGAAATCTTTAATAAAGCCTGATTACTTTGTAAATGATCCCAACCAGATGCAAAAGCAAAAGTATAAGGGTATTGAATTTTGTAAGACTGATAAGTTAAAGGTGGAACGATGTATATTCCTTCCCTTCCACCCCTAATATCTTTTTTCTGAATCAATTCATAATATAATTTAAAATCAGTTAACCTGTCATATATCTTATGGTAAGGATAAATGTCGAAATGTATATAAACCTTTTTATCGGGAAAGTTATTATTAATCAAAGCATTAATGCGTTGTGCCTTACCTAAAACATAAGATCCTATTACTATTGGCCCTGATGATCCTAATAATGATTTTATTTCTGAATTCGGATCTGGATGAACATATTTAGGGTTTGCAAATGTTGTTTCAGTGATTAATACATCTGCATAAGTTGATATAGTTGGCTCAACAGTTGGGTCAAATTGAAACTTGATATCACCACTATATAAATACTTAACAGACTTATATTCCAGAAGTATTTGAGCACTTCCAAGAATATGTCCGGCCGGTAAAAATGTAATTTTCACTTCATCAATACTAAAAGATTGCTGAAAATCGTAAACCTTAAAATTTCTTGCTGCTTTATGTTTATAGCGAAATTCCATAAATAACTTCGTTGGAAAAGTACAATGTACATTTATAGAACCAGGAGACGCATGATCGGCATGAGCGTGTGAAACAATTGATTTTTCCACTGCTGTATTCGGATCAATATAGAAATCTGCGTATTTGCAGTAATATCCAATAGGAGTTTTTACTATAAAATCATCTAGGATCATTATTTTGAAGTATGTTTTGATGAATTTTATAAACCTGTTGAATTATTGAAGTTTTATCATCATTATAAATTATCAAATCAGCTTTCTCTCTTCGTTCATCATCCGAAAGCTGTGCTTGTATTCTTTTTAAAACATCTTCTGCAATAGCATTATCACGAATGCAAATTCTTTGAATTCTTATATCCAGAGGTGCTTCCACAACAATATTGTAGTCGTTTGCTTTATACGATCCAGATTCAAACATCAATGCTGCTTCTTTTATTACGTATGGATGATGTGCATGCTTTTCAGTCCATTTTTTTGAATAAGCTATAACTTTAGGATGAACTAAACTATTTAGGATGCTTAATTTTTCAGCATTATTAAACACAATTTTTGAGATATATGTACGGTTATAATCACCATTATCAAAATAGGCTTCTGATCCAAATTGTTGTATTATACTCTCCTTAAGTTCAGGATCTTCTACAATAATTTTTTTAGCTAAGGAATCTGCATCGTTAATAGGTATCCCTAAGCTTGCAAACACTTTGCAAACTGTAGACTTACCTGAACCTATACCACCTGTTATTCCTAATTGAATCATTTTTTAATAATTAAGTATTCTACTGTTTCAGGAATTAGTTGAACATCTTTAATATTTTCAGGAACAGAAACTAATTTCAAACTTAATCTATTTTTTAAATTCTCATCTTTCTCCGCTATTACTTTAAAAGATTGCTGAATTATTTTATTGTAGTTAGATAATGCAACTTTATATTTTATCTTACATTTTGAAGGAAAAGTAATAAAGTTAGCGCTTTCGTTTCTTGTTGAAATACCTACTTCAACTATACCTTCCGTGAATTGCTCTACTGGAAATACAATTCTAGTATTGTGAACTGTTGTTGTGATATTTGGATATTTCTCTAAGTCTAATACGGCATTAATCTGAGTAGTTAGATTTAAACTATTCAAAACAATTGGTTTTGTCTTTATCGTAGTTATTTTGTTAATATAATCGATTGGGCCTGAAATATAAATACTATCAGGGTACCAATGTATATCTTCCGAAAGTCCGTATTGGTCGGTAAAATTAATACTATATACAGGTGTTATAGGTATTTTACGAATACGTTTACGCTCTACTATATAATTTATTTTAGAAGGATAAATATTGATAATTCGAAGCTTTCCGTTCCATTGGCTTTCGAAATCTATTAAAGATTTATTCAAGTCGATTTCATCCTTATCTTGAATTGTTCGAAAATCGATTCTCAGGGTATCCGACATCAATTGCATTTTAGAGCGGACAAAGTTCCAACCACTTCCTTGTACTGTAAAGGAAATCTTTCTAGCCTGTTTCATGCTTAAAGCTTTATCCTCTGGAAGATTGTAGAATTGAATATAGTTTTCGAGTTTGAATAAATGTTGTTTATTCAAAATGTTTAAGAACCAGAAGCCAAGAGCTACAATAATACAAGCCAAAAAGAGCATCAATCGTTGGCGATAACGCTTACGAGTCTTCTCCTTTATAAGGTTTTTCCAATGTAGTAGTCTTCTTTTCAAAACAAAAAATGCTAATCAAAACTAATAAAAATAATTAGCTTGATTAGCACTTATAAGATTAGAGTTGAATTACTTCGTTTCGTTAAGCTTTTTAGATGCTTCTAGAGAAACTGATACTCTGTCGATTTTCATTTTTACTCCACCTTCAATTTCCATTAAGAAAGTATCGTCGTTAATTTCAGCGATTCTACCATGAATACCACCTACAGTAACGATTTTATCACCTTTTTTAAGATTTTCAATGAAGTTCTTTTGATCTTTCATTCTTTTAGTCTGAGGACGAATCATGAAAAAATAAAAAACAACCGCGATTAAAATCAAAGGCAAAAAGCTCATGATCGGATTTGAATTTCCACCTGCTTGAGGTGCCATTAAAAGTGTATTTAACATATTTGTTTTGTTATGAATTGTAAAATTATGAATTATGGTGTTACTATTAACAAATTACTCAGTTATTTCCCCTCTAAGGTATAAAACTTTTGTATTAGGAATAGTATTTGCAACAATAGTAATGGTTTTAGTTTGAAAACCCATTTTACCATCGCTATTAAACACTACATCAATTTTAGATTCTTGTCCGGGTTGAATAGGTTCTTCAGGATATGAAGGAACAGTACAACCACAACTAGCACTAGCTGATGATATTAATAAAGGTGTAGAACCTGTGTTTTTAAATCTAAAAGCATAAGAAACCTTTTCACCTTGTTTAATTTTTCCAAAATCATATGCATCTTGAACAAAACTAAACTTTGGTAATTTTGAAGTATCAATTTTACCATCAGAAGTTAAAGGAACTTCAACATTTACTTGCTTGTTATCTTTCGTGCCACAAGCAATAATTGACAATACTGAAAGGATTACTAATAATTTCTTCATTTTCTAAAAATTTATAATTGCTTATTCCATTAAACCTCTACCAATCTTCTTCACTTTTCCTTCGTTCTTAAGATCTAATAATATTTTATCTAAGATACCATTTATAAATCCTTTACTCTTGGGAGTACTGAATTCTTTAGAGATATCAATGTATTCGTTCATCGTAACTTTTACTGGAATCGAGTTGAAATTCATTAATTCAGTGATAGCCATTTTCATTAAAATAGTATCAACTAAAGCAATACGTTCAACATCCCAGTTTTTAGTTTTTTCTGAAATATAAGCACTAGTTTCTACCTCGTTAAGAATAGTTTTACTGAATAATTGCAATACGAACTCTTTATCTTCTTCCCAATTTGCTGTTATAGGTAAAATATCAATTGATTCACAAGCATCAATTTTAAAAGCTCTAACAGTTTTTAATACCATACCTTCTACCGATTGCTTGTCTACTGGCCAATTGATAAAATGCTCTTCTAAATACTGATCTAATAAAGGATCTTGGAAAATAATTGATTTTAGCAGGTGTGTAATAATTTCGCGATGCTCAGTAATAGTTGGATCTTCTAAATTTCCATATATTTCATATTGCTCGTCTGACTTTATTTTGTTGTATAACTCTCTTAGGATCATCTCCTCACCTTGCCAAGAAACTTTATATTTCTTAACCATATCGATAAGAGTTTTATCATTAGATAATAAACTAATGAATGTATTTTTCTCTAAAATTGGTTTGGCGTTTAAGTCTTCTTGAGATGGTAAATGTTTTGCAGAACGATCTGCGACATCGCTTAATTCAAAATCTTTTAATTCTAATAAAAGTTGTAATAGTAAGGAGTAACTTTTGTGTACAGCATGTACAGAATCTAATAAATAAGACTCAAATTGCTTACGATCAGGTTGTTCAGCTTGTTGAAAAGCATAAACAGTTTGGAATGCTTTGATACGTAAATGACGACGATTTAACATAAAGAACGATTATTTAATATAAAAATGCGGAGCAAAGGTACTCCGCATTTTCTTTAAAAGCAAGTTAATAGCAAGCTTTAATTCTACGAATATCTTGTATTCTTTGTTCTGCTATTTTATTAGCAGCTTCATATGTAGGGATATTTTCAACTTGAGATTTCTTTAAAATCTCTAAAGTAACGTCATAAATATGCTCTGTTTTTTCCATTGCACGTTTAGAACTATAACCCATTAATTCTGAATAAACATTGATTAATCCACCAGCATTGATTAAGAAATCTGGAGCATAAAGAATCCCTTTTTCCATTACCATTCTGCCATGAATTTCTTCTTCAGCTAATTGATTATTTGCTGCACCAGCGATGATTGCGCATTTCAACTTTGATAAAGTTTCAGTATTTACGGTAGCGCCTAAAGCACATGGAGCATAAATATCGATGTCTAAGTCATAGATATTGTTGTTCGCAATTACCTCAGCACCGTATTTTTTAGAAATTTCAGCTAAACGCTCTTCATTAATATCTGAAATATAAACTTTAGCATTTTCTGAACGTAAGTGCTTCACTAGATTTTCTCCAACATGCCCTACTCCTTGTACTGCTACCACTTTACCAGATAAACTATCGTTACCCCATAATTGATTAGCACAAGCTTTCATACCCATATAAACACCATAAGCTGTTACAGGTGATGGATCACCTAAACCTCCTAATGATTCTGGAATACCTGCAACGTGGTCTGTTTCCATTTTAACATATTCCATGTCTTTCGGACTAGTTCCAACGTCTTCAGCTGTGATATATTCACCGTTAAGGTTTTCAATACATTTACCATAACGACGCATCATTGCTTCTGATTTATCTTTTTTAGAGTCACCAATAATAACCGCTTTTCCACCACCTAAATTCAATCCTGTAATAGCTGCTTTATAAGTCATACCTCTTGAAAGACGTAGAACATCTTTCAATGCTTCTCCTTCAGTTTTGTAATTCCACATTCTAGTTCCTCCTAATGCAGGACCTAATGTAGTGTCGTGAATAGCGATGATTGCTTTTAATCCAGTTGCTTTATCATAGCAATAAACAACTTTTTGGTGATCATTCTCAGCCATTGAATTAAATACTGAGTTTTCTCCTAAAATATCTGACATTTGCTTTTAATTTATATGTATAGATTTGCAATAAGCAAACAAAAGTATGTATTTTTTCGTATTAAAGAAATACCATGAAAGAACTCTTCAGCCTTAATAAATACCTTTACAAATACCGTTTTCGCATGCTTTTGGGTGTGATATTCATTGTCTTATCCAATTGGTTTGGTGTATTCCCAGCACAAGTAATAAGGCTAGCGTTCGACTTAATTAAAGAGCAAATAAGCTTGTACAATTACTTGCATGGCTTTGAACGTCAGGAGCTTTTCTATAAAGCGTTCATCGGGATTGTGTTATTATTTGGATTTATTGTATTCATGGTGGCAGTAATAAAGGGCATTTTCATGTTTTTTATGCGTCAAACCATTATTGTAGTTTCCAGATTAATTGAATATGATATGAAAAATGATATTTATGATCATTATCAAGTTCTCAATCTATCTTTCTACAGAAAAAACAATACAGGTGATTTAATGAACAGAGTGTCGGAAGATGTTGGTCGTGTTCGAATGTACATCGGTCCTGCTATAATGTATACCTTGAACTTAATAGTACTGTTTATTCTTGTCATCAGTACCATGATCAGTATAAATCCGAAATTGACTTTCTTTGCGGTTTTACCAATGCCATTTTTGTTTGTGGCTATATATTTCGTTCAAAACTTAATAAATTCTAAATCTGAAGAAATTCAAGCACAATTATCAACCTTATCTTCTACTATTCAAGAGAGTTTTTCAGGTATAAGAGTAATTAAGGCTTACGTTCGTGAGCATGAAATTAAAAGCAAATTCGAACTAGAAAGTGAATCATATCGTCATAAAATGATGGGTTTGGTTAATATCCAAGCGGTATTCTTTCCAACTGTGTTGGCATTAATCGGTATAAGTACATTACTAACGGTTTATATTGGCGGAAAAGAAGTAATCTCTGGATATATTACTGCTGGTAATATTGCTGAGTTTATAATTTATGTGAATATGCTCACATGGCCTGTAACATCTGTGGGATGGGTAACTTCCCTAGTTCAACGTGCTTCAGCATCACAAAAAAGAATCAATGAATTTTTAACAATTCAACCTGAAATACATAATGATTTATCTAAACCAGATATAGAAATTAAAGGTGATATAAGCTTTAAAAATGTAAGTTTTATATATGCAGATACTGGAATTAAAGCCCTTGATGATGTAAGTTTTGAAATTAAAGCTGGTCAAACTTTAGCAATAACTGGTCGAACAGGTTCTGGTAAATCTACCATTGCCAATTTGTTGTTTAGGATGTATGATGTAGACCATGGTGCTATAGAAATAGATAATATGGACCTAAAGGATCACAAATTATTCAATGTTCGTAAGCAAATGTCGATGGTTCCACAAGAAGTATTTCTTTTCTCCGACACTATCAAAAACAATATTGCCTTTGGGGTAGATAAATATCAAGATGAAGAAGTTATAGAAGCTTCCAAAAAGGCAGTTGTATATGATAATATCATTCAGTTTGAAAAAGGTTTTGACACCTTAGTTGGTGAGCGAGGAATAACATTATCTGGTGGACAAAAACAAAGGGTTTCTATAGCTAGAGCAATTATCAAAGAGCCAAAAATACTTGTATTTGATGATGCACTATCGGCAGTAGACACTAAAACGGAAGAGGCTATTTTAGTTCAGTTGAAATCTATAATGAATAACCGTACGAGTGTCATAATATCACATCGAATTTCAACGGTAAAACATGCTGATTTAATTCTATATATGGAGGATGGCAAAATAATTGAAAAAGGTACACATGAAGAACTAATTACCTTGAAAAAAGCATATGCAGAACTCTATCAAAAACAATTGTTAGAGGAAGAAAGTGTAGAAAATGTGGATTTTTAGTAAAAAATGCCCTTAAAGAGGTTTGGAAGTTTGAAATTAAATACTTTTATTTACTGCATAATTAGTTAAAACAAACATGGGAGAATTTGATAACAAAGACAGAGAAGAGGTGTATTCGAAGAAAGTAAGAGCCGGTAAAAGAACTTATTTTTTCGACGTAAAATCAACTCGCAGTAACGATTACTACATTACAATTACAGAGAGTAAGAAAAGAATGGAAGACGGAGTGTTCGTAAAACATAAGATTTTCCTTTACAAAGAAGATTTTGAGAAATTTATGGAGGGTCTTACTGATACAGTAGAATACATAAAATCAAATCAAGAAGTAGTAGAACGCAGATACGAAGATTACAATGGGTCTTCTAGTTCTAGTCCCGACATTGATTTTGAAATCTAAAAAGCATTAGCCTCCTAATTAAGGGGGCTTTTTTATTGATACAATGCCCTTTAATTGCTTTCATTTTTTATCTTTGCGAAAAGTATAAAAATGAAAGTATTAGGTACAGAACACAATTTTTTAGGCTTAGAGGAAGAAAAATTATATTCTTTTGAAAATGCCAAGTATATTATTCAATCAGCTCCATATGAGCATACTTCATCATATTTAGAAGGATCTGCAAAAGGTCCTGCAGCAATAATAGAAGCATCTAAATACGTTGAATTTTATGATGAAGAATTAGGAGTTGAAACTGTACGAACTGCTCCTATCGCTACATTAGAAGCCATCGACTTTACTGGTAAATACGATAAAGATGCGGTTGATCTAATTGCCTCTGAAACAGAAAAAATTCTTGATGCAGGTAAAATTGCAGTTTCATTTGGTGCAGAACATACTGTAACGTATGGTTTTGTTCAAGCTTACGCTAAGAAATATGATAATCTTACTGTATTGCAAATAGATGCGCATTCAGACTTAAGAGAGTCGTATCATGATAACATTTACTCTCATGCTTCAGTTATGGCTAGAGTAAAAGATATGGGCATCAATCTTTGTCAAGCTGGTATTAGAGCTCAATGCATTGAGGAAGCTGAAGAAATTAAACGCAATCCAAAGATTCATACGTATTACGCACATCAAATCAGACAAAACCCGAATTGGGTTAAAGATATAGTAAACGACATGACAGAAAATGTTTATATTACTATAGATGCAGATGGTTTTGATCCAAGTATTATGCCTGCAGTTGGTACTGCTGAACCTAATGGTTTGTTTTGGAATGAGACTTTAGATTTACTTCGTGAAACTTGTAAAAACAAAAATGTTGTAGGTTTTGATATCGTTGAATGTGCTCCGATGGAAGGAACTATTTTATCAGAATATACACTTGCCAAATTAGCTTATCGTATTATAGGCTATATGGAAACCTTCAAAAAATAATCAATGATTACAGATAAAAAATACCAAGTATATTGGTTTAGCCTAGGAATTGCTTTAGCAGCATTCATACTATGGTATTTTAGAATCATTGCGCTTTATCTACTATTTGCAATGTTCTTAACCTTTGTTTTAAATCCATTAGTGAACTTTATTACAAAAGGAAAACTATTGAAAATAAAGGTTCCTCGACTTATTGCAACTGTCGTTTCATTTTTAATACTGTTCGGATTGATTGCTTTGTTCAGTTATACAATCTTTCCTATGATTGGAGATGAAATTGATCATTTAAGATCTGTAGATCCCACAAGGTTCACAGCAGTATTCGATAATCAAATTTTTTATTTAGAACACCTATTGATCGATAATCATTTGGTAGAGCAAACTCCAGGTTTCTTAAAACCTATGCTTATCTCTGAACTAAATGCTTGGATGAATCAAGAAAACGCAGGTATAATAATAACTGAAGTTTTGAATGGATTAACAAGTGGCTTAATAGGTTTGTTCTCTGTTTTATTTATCAGCTTCTTTTCTTTAAAGGATGAAAATCTTTTGAAAAAATCAATAGCTAACATAATTCCTGGTAAATATTATACCGACTATCTGAATGTATTCAATAGTATAGAAAACTTATTATCGAGATATTTTATTGGATTATTAATTCAAGCTAGTATCATTTCAATAATCGTTGCAATTGCATTAATGATTATCGGTGTACAGAATTTTATACTTATCGGAATTCTTGTAGGCATTATTAATGTTATTCCTTATTTAGGACAAGTTATCTCTATCATAGTAGCATTATTTTTAGCAGTAGCTTCTAATATTGACATCATAAATTCAGAACATTTATTATTCTTCTTAATTAAAATTACAAGTATAGTAGTAGCTACACAAACATTGGATAGCTTCATTTTTCAACCATTAATTTTTTCTAAAAGTGTTAAAGCACATCCTTTAGAAATTTTTTTAATGGTATTTGTGGGAGGTACAATTGCAGGACCTTTTGGAATGTTTTTAGCTATTCCCGTATACACCATTGCGAAGGTTACTTATATAGGGTTGCACAGGGTTTATATTAAAAAGAGAAATGAGTATCGGGTATCGGGTATCGAGAATCGAGAATCGAGACAATAGAAACTAATAATTCATAATTAAAAATTTATAATTCATAATACATAATTCAATAAAATGGCATTACAGTGTGGAATAGTTGGGTTACCAAACGTAGGGAAATCAACATTATTTAATTGTTTATCAAATGCAAAAGCTCAAGCTGCAAACTTTCCATTTTGCACAATCGAGCCGAATGTTGGTGTAATTACAGTACCTGATGAGAGATTAAATAAATTATCAGAATTAGTAAAACCTCAACGTATAGTACCAAATACAATAGAGATTGTTGATATTGCAGGTTTAGTAAAAGGTGCAAGTAAAGGCGAAGGATTAGGAAATCAATTCTTAGGAAACATCAGAACTACAAATGCTATAATACATGTATTAAGATGTTTTGATGATCCAAACGTTGTACATGTTGATGGTTCTGTAGATCCTATCAGAGATAAAGAAATTATCGACACTGAATTACAATTGAAAGATTTGGATTCAGTAGAAAAGAAAATCGCTAAGGTTGAAAAATCAGCTAAAACTGGAGATAAAGATGCTAAAAAAGCATTTGAGATTTTAAGTCAAGTTAAAGAAGCTCTTTTGGAAGGAAAATCTGCTCGTACTGTTAAAATTGAAGAAAAAGATTTAGAGCATATTAATGATTTACAGTTATTAACTCTTAAACCAGTTTTATACGTATGTAATGTTGATGAAAAATCAATATTAACAGGTAACGAATACGTTAATAAAGTGAAAGAAGCTGTTAAAGATGAAGATGCTCAGGTATTAATTATATCTGCAGCAATTGAAGCTGATATTGCACAATTAGAAAGTTATGAAGAACGTCAAATGTTCTTAGACGATTTAGGTTTAAAAGAATCTGGCGTTAGTAAACTTATTATTGCTGCATATGCTCTGTTAAATTTAGCTACCTATTTCACAGCAGGTGTTCAAGAAGTAAGAGCATGGACTATCACTAAAGGAATGACAGCTCCTCAGGCTGCTGGTGTTATTCATACGGATTTCGAAAAAGGTTTCATCAGAGCGGAGGTTATTAAGTATAATGATTTCATTGCACTTGGTTCGGAATCTGCTTGTAAAGATGCTGGTAAATTAGGAGTTGAAGGGAAACAATATATTGTTGAAGATGGTGATATCATGCACTTCAGATTTAATGTATAATAAATGAAAATTTTCAATAGGCGTTTTGTTGTTCAGGAACTAAACTATTTGTTTCAGTTCAGGGAAACAGAACGCTTATGGCATATACCCCTCCTGGCCTCTTTATGTACAGGAATACCATTACTCATTGGTTATCATTTCAATAATTTGAGCGCAGGTGTTCTCTCATGCTTATCCGGATTAGTTATTCTATATTTTCCTTTAAGATCGAATTTAAAAGATCGAATGCTAAGCCTTTTGGTTTGTTCTTTTGGATTCATGATATCTGTAGCAATTGGATTATTATTTAGCTTCAACCCAATAGTGTCAGCATTCGCAGTTGGGATATTAGCCATATCCACTCATTGGATTGTATTAAAGTTTAAAATAAATCCACCGGGAAGTTTCTTCTTTATTTTTGTTGCAGCAATTGCGAGTTGTATGCCTCATGATTTGAGCATTATACCTTACAAGGTTGGCTTGGTTGGATTAGGTACAATGTTCGCATGCTTAGTTGCTTTAGTTTATTCATTAATTACGATGAAAGACTATCAGAAATCGACTGTTAAACCTCAAAAAATTGACAGAACGAATTACACCTATTTTGTAGAGTCATTTATTTTTGGATGTTTTATTATTATTTCATTTTTAGTTGGATATGCATTTAACTTACATAATCCATACTGGATCCCTGTATCCTGTATTGCGGTAATGCAAGGCGCTAATATTCGACATATATGGCGTAGAAGTCTGCATAGAATTATTGGTACGCTCCTTGGCTTAATTTTATGTTGGATAATTCTTACGATTAGCAATTCTCCCATTACAATTTGTATCAGTATAATCTCCCTTCAATTTATAATTGAAATGCTGATTGTTAGAAATTATACTCTAGCAGTAATGTTTATTACCCCAATGACTATTTTACTCGCTGAAACCGCAAATCCATATGTTCAAACAACAGATCAATTAATTCAAGCAAGATTAATCGATATATCATTAGGTAGTATAATAGGTGCTATTGGCGGTTATGCCATTTACCATCAAAAATTAAACTATTTAGCAGTACAAAGAATTCGAAAAGTACGAATTAAACTAAAACGTGCTGTAAGTAACGAATTTAACATGAAATAATAATACTTGGTTTTCTGTGTTATATTAACGTAAATTTAATATATGAAAGACACAAAAGCCCTGTTAATTTCTACTGCTCTTGGATTTATTTTCTCGCTTTTATTCTATAATGAATCTTTAGGAATAAACTTAGCCTATTTCGAAATCATTTGTTTCATAGCACTTTTATTTACTAAAACACTTGACTTTAGTAACGATTTATTCAAGTATTCTATCATTGCTCAAGCAATTACATTATGCTCTATAATCTATAATTACAGTATTATATCCATCCTAGTACATGCTTTGTTCGTTATATTATCGATTGGAATTTTAGTGTATCCTTCTGTTAAAAATGTATTCTATGGCATGCTAATGAGTGTGTATTCAATGATATGCACACCTTTTAAATACCTATATAATCTATATTCTTCATTGAATTATAAAAACTTTAGTTCGAAATCAATCTGGAAATATAAACTTTATATTCTTCCGCTTATCGTGATTATAGTATTTATAAATATCTATAAAAACGCTAGCCCTCAATTTCTAGCTCTAATAAAACCTATTGAAGATTTTATTAGACGATTCATACCAAATGTATGGGAATACATAAATATCGATTACATATCAGTATTGATTATTGGAATTATTGGAAGTTCATTTTTATTTATGAAGACTGCTCAATCTGATTTGATTGATATTGAAGATAAATCCACAGAACATATTATTCGTACTAAGAATAAACAGAAAACAAACGCTGGAATATTATCTCTAAATAGAGAACTCAAAACTGGTGTGTTTTTATTGATAGTATTAAATCTGTTGATCTTAATAGTTAACGTATTCGATATCTATTGGGTATGGTTTAATTTCCAATGGAATGGTGAATACTTAAAACAATTTGTACACGAGGGAACGTACTTACTAATATTCTCAATTCTATTATCTGCAGCAATAGTTTTATATTATTTCAGAAAAAATCAGAACTTTTTACAGAAGTCCAATTTCCTGAAACTATTGTGTTATATATGGATTGCACAGAACATAGTATTAAGCATTTCTGTAGCTATTCGTAATTATTGGTATATAGATTATTTTAATTTAGCTTACAAAAGAATTGGAGTATTTGTATTTTTAATTCTCGTGATATATGGATTATACACCATTTTTCTAAAAGTAAAATACCGTCGTTCGAATTATTATTTAATTAGAAAAAACTCACTAGCATTATCTGTATTATTACTTGTAACTAGTTTATTTAATTGGGATATAATTATTACGAAATATAATTTCAAGCATGCTGATCATGCATTTATACATTTCGATTATTTAGTTGATATGTCGCCAAAAGCATTACCCTATATGAATTTCAGCCTAGAAGAGCTTAAGAGAATTGAAGCGAAACAGACGAAGTTGTTTAAAGACAGGGAACATTATATGAAAGCAGAAGATTTCTATCTTATTGTGCAAAACCATAAGAGAGTATTTATTGCCGAGTATGCAAAAGCTGGAAAATTATCTTGGAATTTTTCAGATCAAAAAACAATTAGAAAATTGCTAATCGCTATGTAAGCGTTAGCAATTCTCTAAAGTTGCAATATCAAATTTTTTCATTTTCAAAAAGGCTTGCATTACACGAGGGCCTTTTTCTTTATCATTCATTAGTGAACCTAATACTTCAGGTACAATTTGCCAAGAAACACCATATTTATCTTTACACCAACCACACATACTTTCTTGTCCACCATTTGAGGTCAAACTATTCCAATAATGATCAATTTCTTGCTGATCTTTACAGTTTACAACAAATGAAACGGATTCGTTGAACGTAAAATTAGGTCCGCCATTTAATGCCATAAATGTTTTACCGTTAACTTCAAACATCGTAACTATAGGATTAGAAGATAGTATTTTAGAGTTTTCAAAAATTCCACAATAATATTGAGCTGCTTCTTGAGCCTCATTATTAAACCATAAACAAGGATATATTTCTCTAGTCATACTAATTTTGTTCTACAAATTTTTTGAAATTATTGAGAATTGCTTGCCAACCAGCTTGCTGCATTTCAATAGGATTTTGTGACTCTGGATCAAAACTTTCGTAAACAATAGTTTCGTCACCATTCGATTCAAATTTTATTTCTACAGTTCTACCATCATCCATTGTATAATGAATTTTCAGCTAAGTCAACAACTCTAGTATATACTCCACCAAAATCGAAACTAAAAGAACCATCCTTAGCAGCCATTGTAGTAACAAATCTGCCATCTACACGTAAATCATTTTCAGCATGAGGCACTCCCCAATCGTCTGATGCATTACACCATTGTTTAATATCTTCAGGCTTATTCCACGATTCCCATACTTTGGAAATTGGTGCATTAATAGAGGTTTGAATGTTAATTTTTGACATACTTGATCTTTTGATTAATTGATAAAACATATAGTACTATTTACATAGTACATAGTACAAGGTACATAGTACAACAATAAAATCAAACACCTCAATTGTAACATTATCGACCGAAATAATAATAATATCTGAAATCCAATTTATAAATTCAGTTCAAATATTTATTTACACCCATGGATAAAAGAGAATTTATAAAAAAAATCGGATTACTTGGTGCAGCGAGTATGTTGACATTAAGTAAAGGAATCGCCAGAGCGATTGAAAAATCTAATTCCTGTACATTAATCCCAACTGAAACCGCAGGTCCGTTTCCATTAGATTTAACAGAGAACACCACTTTCCTTCGACAAGATATTAAGGAAAGTAAAACTGGTGTACCATTAAATGTAAAACTCAAAATTATTGGGAATGCTAATTGTTTACCAATGGCAAATGTTAGAGTAAATATTTGGCATTGCGATAAAGATGGTTTGTATTCAGGTTATAGTACAACAAATAATCAAGGTCAAGCTGGATTAACCTATTTACGAGGATATCAATTTACGGATAGTAATGGTGAAGTTGAATTTCAAACTATTTTTCCGGGATGGTATACTGGTAGAATTTGCCATATACATTTCCAAGTATATGTGAGCTCGAATTATGCTGCTGTATCTCAATTAACTTTTGATGTAAATGCTAAAAATGCAATATATTCAGCAAATTCTGCATTATATACAAAAGGTGTAGACCCGATGAGTTTAAGTTCCGATAATATTTTTGCGGATGGATATCAGTATCAAATAGCTTCGTTAACGGCAAATAGCACAACTGGTGGATATGACACATCTCTTGAAGTTACCATTCAAGGTACAGGAGCAATTTTACTTGGAAATATAGAAAAGGAAAATGCTAAGAATCTAAAATTAGAGCAAAATTTTCCAAACCCTTTTACCAACAAAACAACAATCCCCTACTATCTGAATCATGTATCAGATGTTAAAATTGATTTGTTTAATACAGAAGGTCAAAAAATACACGAAGCAATGTTTACTCAACAAACACAGGGTAATCATCAATATGTTATTAATTTCGAAAACTTAGGAATTCCAACAGCGAATTATATATATCAGTTAGAAGTTAAAAATGAAAATGGTCTTTACCGAGATTGTAAAATGATGACCAAAGGAAATTAATTATTAAAATTGAATTCTTTAATAGCAATCAATTCATCATATCGTAATCCAGTTCTACGATAGTAAACTAGAATACGATATGAGTTTTGAGTTTCAAAAAAATTACCTTCTGTATTAGTGTAATCGATATAATTTGAATTAGATGTTTTAAAACCGATGATATAATCGTACATCCCCTGTTTTAAATAAATGGTTTTTTCGTAATTATGAGTTCCGAAATTATATACCATCTTAGATTTTTCGTCTGCCGTCCAGTTATTGAACCTTCCCAAGATATAATAGTCGCCATAGGGATTTTGAGCCCCGTTATTGAACGCTAAATGCATATTGACATAATCTGCTTGATAATCGCTAATACCCATGTCTGAGCGCTTAATATAGAAATTACCATTGTTATCGAATTCTTGGGTATATCTCAAAGGACTTTTTCGATAATCAAGTTTAACATATAAATCCCAAGCGGTATCAGATTCAATCTTTACCAAGTTTTCACCTAAGAAACGAAAACTTCTAGCATCAAATCTTCTATATTCATTAATCCCTTCGAAATCATTTGCATCGACATGATCATATGTAAGTTTATTCAAATCGAAGAATGATGGCTTTCTGTTTAATTTAACAGAATTCCAATTGTTATTCTGCATTACAGCAACTTTTAGTTGATCAAAAGGATTATCAATTTTGAAATCGTTAGTATATATTGCGAAATCAATCTTTTGGTTCTTATACCTCTTATTGATTACGGTGCTTCTTGTTGATGTATAACTTACTTCAACCTTTGTTGAATAAATACAAAATCTACTCGAAAATATTGGGTGAGATTCATCATCTGATGGAAACACTTTTAAAATATAGTTTCCTGATAGTGTTAATTGAATATCGTTGTTCGGAAACTGAAGTTGATAATGGATATAATTCTGATTGGTATTTGAAGAAAAACGATAATTTGTAATAAAATTTTTATTGAATCCCCTACTATACTCAACTGGAGAAATTGGCGATAATTTCCATTCAGCATCACAATGTTCTATACTGTAACTATAGCTAGTATAATCGTCGTGAAAATCGTCGAACTTTAGTTGAAAAAAATCAGTAGAACCTAATTCTAAAATTGGAAAAGATTGTTCTTGCTTAGCATTATATAATAAAACAGTGTGTATTTTACTATCATATATAGTATCTGTTTGTACTTGTGCGTAAGCACTTATACTTAATAAACATGATATAATAAAGCTAAGCGTTCTTCTCATTAATTTTCCAATTCCATTACTCTTTCAGCTAATTCATCCCACTTATTCTGTTTCTCGATAATGTTATTTTTAATTTTATCGTATTGATTATTCAACTCTGTTAACTTTTTAGAATCGCTGTAATTTTCCTCCTGAGAAAGTAAATCTTCAATAACCACTTTACTAGTTTCTAAAGTTTGAATCTCTTTCTCTAATGCTTCTATTTCATTGTTCAACTTTTTTAGCTGATTCTTGCGATCGTCGGTTGGTGCAGATTCTTTTACTTTCTTTTCTTTTTTCACAGGAGTAGCTACATCTTTCTTCTCTTTTTCACGTTTAGCCATCCATTCCTCGTATTCCTTATAAGTACCAGGATATTCCTTTACTTTTTCATCTTCTATATACCAAATTTTATTAGCTACTTCATCTAATAAATACCTATCGTGAGATACAACGATAAATGTACCTTCAAATTGTTGTAGGGCTTGACTTAAGATATTAACGGATTGAATATCCAAGTGGTTGGTAGGCTCATCCAGAATTAAGAAGTTAGCATCTGATGTAATCACTTTAGCTAAAGCCACACGAGATTTCTCACCTCCTGATAAAATTTTAATTTTCTTAAATACAGAATCACCACTAAACAAGAAACAACCTAATAAAGATCTAATTTCAGTTTCAGTATATTCTGGTGCGAAATTCTTCAATTCTGATAGAATATCGTTCTCTAAGTGCAATGATTCTAATTGATGTTGAGCAAAGAAAGCCTCAGTCACATTATGCCCTACTGTTTTCTTTCCATTGTAAGATTCTGTTTCAGCGATAATCCTTAACAAAGTAGATTTACCCTTACCATTTGCACCAATTAATGCAATCTTATCTCCTTTTTCGATTAATGCATGAGCATCTTTTAAAATCGGAGTATTCGGATACGCTTTAGTAATATCTTCAAGGGTTACTACATGTCGACCAGATTGCTTAGAGAATTTGAATCTAAAATTCACTGCTGCATTTTCATCTTCAACATTATCTACACGTTCAAGTTTATCTAAAGCTTTAATTCTCGATTGAGCCATTTTAGCTTTAGAAGCTTTTGCACGGAAACGATCAATTAATCGTTCTTGTTCTTTAATATATTGTTGTTGATTTTGATATTGTCCTTTTTGAATTTCAGCACGAAGAGCTTTTTCTTCTAGATAAAAAGAATAATTCCCTGCATAAATAGTTAAATCTTGATTAGCTGATTCTACAATTTTAGTAACCGTACGATCTAAGAAAAATCTATCGTGAGATACAATTACATAAGCACCTTCGAAAGCATTTAGATATTCCTCTAACCATTTAATAGATGGTAAATCCAAGTGATTGGTTGGCTCATCCAGTAATAACAAATCTGGTTGTTGTAGTAATATTTTTGCAAGCATTACACGCATTCTCCATCCTCCTGAGAAAGTAGATAATGGACGTTGAGTTTGTTCTGCTGTAAATCCTAATCCAGCTAAAATTTGTTCGGCTTTATATTGAATATTATATCCATCCAAAGCCTCAAACTCTTCTTGGAGTGTACTTAGTTTTGTGATGATTTGATCAGAATAATCGTGTTCTAATTGCTTAATAATTTCTTCAATCTGATCATGTAATTCATTCTGACGCTCGAAAGCTTCCATCGCAACGTGTAAGATGGAATGATCAGATTGATATGATAAAAGATCTTGGTTTAGATATCCAATTTTTAAAGTTTTAGTTTTAGATATTGTACCTGATGTAGGTTTGTATTCACCTACTAAAATTCTTAAGAGTGTAGTTTTACCTGTACCATTTGCACCAATTAAACCAATTTTTTCACCTGGTTTAATATGCCAATTTACTTCTTCGTATAATGCCCTCGCTCCAAATTCGAACGTTACGTCGTTTAATGCAATCACCTATTTATAGTATTTAGATATTAGATTTAGATATTAGATTGGGGATATGAGACATTGGACATCAGATTTTTCTTTTCTAATATCTAACATCTCAATTCTCAAGACTAAGTTTGAATTATGCCTACGTTATATTGTTTTTCTATTGGAGCATGGTTAGCCGCTTCAATACCCATTGATATAACTTTTCTTGTTTCTATTGGATCGATAATTCCATCAACCCATAAGCGCGATGCTGCGTAATATGGTGTAGTTTGACTATCGTATCGATCTGTAATTTCTTTTAATATTTCAGCTTTGCGTTCTGGGGTAATCTCCTCACCTTTTGCACGCATAGTAGCTTCTTGTATTTGAAATAATGTTTTTGCAGCTGAACTTCCACCCATAACAGCAATTTTTGCAGTTGGCCAAGCATAAATCAAACGAGGATCGTATGCTTTACCACACATCGCATAGTTTCCAGCTCCATAAGAATTGCCAACAACAATTGTGAATTTAGGAACTACAGAATTAGCCATAGCGTTAACCATTTTAGCTCCATCTTTAATAATTCCTCCATGTTCAGAACGAGACCCTACCATAAATCCGGTAACATCTTGTAAAAATACTAATGGAATTTTCTTTTGGTTGCAGTTCATAATGAAACGTGCTGCTTTATCAGCCGAATCAGAATAAATAACACCACCAAATTGCATTTCACCTTTTTTGCTTTTCACAACTTTTCGTTGGTTAGCGACTATTCCTACAGCCCATCCTTCTATTCTAGCTAAACCGCACAAAATAGATTGACCATATTTCTCTTTATATTCTTCAAATGCAGAATCATCAACTAAACGCTCGATAATTTCATGCATATCATATGGCTTCTCTCTATTATCCGGAAGAATACCGTAAATTTCCTTAGGGTCTTTTTTAGGTTCAGCTGATTTAATTCTATCGAATCCTGCTTTGTTATAATCACCTACTTTGCTAATAATATTTTTGATGGAATCTAAACAAGCAGCATCATTCGGATGCTTGTAATCTGTAACACCAGAAATTTCACAATGAGTAGTTGCACCACCTAAAGTTTCATTATCAATGTCTTCACCAATAGCTGATTTTACAAGGTATGAACCCGCTAAAAATACAGAACCAGTTCCTTCTACAATCATCGCTTCATCACTCATAATTGGTAAGTAAGCTCCACCTGCTACACAACTTCCCATGATTGCTGAAATTTGAAGAATTCCCATCGACGACATAATTGCGTTGTTTCTGAAAATTCTTCCAAAATGTTCTTTATCTGGAAATATCTCATCTTGCATTGGTAAATAAACACCAGCACTATCTACTAAATAGATAATTGGCAATTTATTTTCCATGCAAATTTCTTGTGCACGTAAATTCTTTTTAGCTGTCATCGGAAACCAAGCCCCAGCTTTAACAGTTGCATCATTTGCCACAATCATACACTGACGACCTTGAACGTAGCCGATACCAGCTATAACACCTGCTGAGGGGCAACCACCTTCTTCCTTGTACATACCATCGGCAGCAAATGCTCCGATTTCTAAAAATGGACGATCACTATCAATTAAATAATTTATACGTTCGCGAGCAAGCATTTTGCCTTTATCCTTTTGCTTCTGAGCATTTTTAGCTCCTCCACCTTCAGCAATTTTCTTCCACTTGGTTTTCATTTCGAATACCAATTGCTTGTTCACATCTTCGTTTTTATTGAATTCTATATCCATTTTTAAAATTATGAATTATAAATTTTGAATTATTTTACCCACTACCCATTACTCATTACCCACTACTCAGGAAAGGTTTCGATCTGTAAACCACTTCGTATCTACTTCCATTTTAAGTTGACTAAGAGCTTCCATCATTTCGATATAATTATCTTTTACTAAAATTAACTCTCTGTTAGATGGACGTAAGAAACCTTTCTCTACCATAACATCTAATTGTTTTAAAAGCAAATCGAAAAATCCATCAAAATTTAACAGACCAATTGGCTTAGAGTGTAAACCTAATTGAAGCCATGTTAACATTTCGAATAATTCATCAAAAGTTCCGAAACCACCTGGAATTGCAAGGATTAAATCAGCTTTATCGCACATTAATGCCTTGCGTTCATGCATGCTTTTAACCACATGAAATTCCGTTACATCCACATGACCTACTTCTCTAACCATTAAAAACTCAGGAATAATTCCGATTACTTCTCCTCCATTTTGCATAACAGAATTGGCAATAATTCCCATCAACCCTACATTTCCTCCACCGTAAATTAATCTGAAATTATTTTCAGCTAAATACTTTCCTAAATTATTTGCCATCTCAGTGATAGCAGGATCATTACCCTTGCTTGATCCACAAAATAAGAGAAGATTCTTCATTAAATTCTAATTTCTAAATTCTAAATTCTAAATAAAATGAACTAGCGACTAGCTACTAGCTACTTAAAACTAAATAAAATAAACTAGCTACTAGCTACTCAAAACTACACTAATATCTAAAATCTAATATCTATCTACTATAGTTAGGTGCTTCGTTTGTAATAATAATATCGTGTGGATGACTTTCTTTCATACCAGCTGCAGTTATTCTTACAAATCTTGCGTTTTGCATTTGCTCGATTGTAGCAGCACCACAATAACCCATACCTGCTTTTAATCCTCCGATATATTGATAAATTACTTCAGCTAAAGTTCCTTTGTAAGGCACTCTTCCAACAATTCCTTCTGGAACTAGTTTTTTAATATCGTCTTCAACATCTTGGAAATATCTATCTTTTGAACCACTTTCCATAGCTTCAATAGATCCCATTCCTCTATAAGATTTGAATTTTCTTCCTTCGTAAATAATAGTTTCACCTGGTGATTCTTCTACTCCTGCGAATAATGAACCTGCCATAATACATGATGCTCCAGCTGCAATAGCTTTTGCAATATCACCAGTATGTTTAATACCACCATCCGCAATAACTGGGATGCCAGTACCTTTTAATGCTTTAGCACATTCGTAAACTGCATATAATTGTGGAACACCAACACCTGCAATAATTCGTGTTGTACAAATAGAACCCGGACCGATACCAACTTTAACTGCATCAGCACCAGCTTTTGCTAGAGCTTTAGCTGCATCTGCTGTTGCAATATTTCCCGCAATTACTTGTAAAGCTGGATATGCTTTCTTTACGGTTTTCAACATTGTAATTACACCTTTAGAATGACCATGAGCTGTATCAATAGCGATAACATCTACACCTGCATTTACTAAAGCCTTAACTCTTTCCATCGTATCTGCAGTAACTCCTACAGCAGCACCAACTCTTAATCTACCATGCTCGTCTTTACAAGCATTAGGGAAATTTTTGAATTTTTGGATGTCTTTATAAGTTATTAAACCTGTCAACTTACCTTTTGAATCCACAACTGGAAGTTTCTCGATTTTATGTTTTTGAAGAATCTGTTCTGCTTTTTTAAGATCTGTACCTTTTGGTGCTGTCACCAAATTTGTGGAAGTCATTACAGCAGTAACTTTTAATTTTATGTCTTTTTGGAAACGGATATCACGATTCGTTAATATCCCTAATAATTTATTGTCTTTTGCAATGATTGGAATACCACCAATTTTATATTCTTTCATTAATTTAAGAGCGTCTGCTAAAGTTGCATCTGCACCTAAAGTAACTGGGTCCTGAATCATACCACTTTCAGAACGTTTTACCTTTCTTACCTCATCTGCTTGGCGATCTATGCTCATATTCTTATGAAGCATCCCAATACCTCCATTTTGAGCTATAGCAATTGCTAATGCCGATTCAGTAACGGTATCCATTGCAGCTGATACAATTGGAACGTTAAGCTTAATTTTCTTAGTAATATAAGACTGTGTGCTAACTTCTCGTGGTAATACTTCAGAATAACTTGGAAGTAGTAATACGTCGTCGTAGGTTAAACCTTCGGAAACAAACTTGTTGGGATCTAATTTCATGATGCAAATAATTACGGTTTATTATTTGCCGCACAAAAATAGAAAAATATTTCAGATTTATCGAATAATTAATCTAATAAGGCAACTGAACCTACCTTTTTCAAGTTTTTATTCGTAGAATCTAATGTATTTATCAAGTATATATAAGAACCTGGAGGGCAAACTAATCCATTATCTTTATCTTTTCCATCCCATCCTTGAAACTCATCATTTGTTTCAAATACTAATTTACCCCATCTGTTGTAAATCTTCATGTTGTATTTGTTATTACTTGATGTTAATAATTGTGGACGGAAAATAGGATTTAAACCATTCGGTGTAAACGCATCTGGAACAACGATTTTAGTTTCGGTGTATATATAAGCTTTGTTAGATTTACTTAATGGTGTTGTAGGAACAATTGGATTTCCAACCTGTTCATGTGCTTGAATATAATACGATACTGAATTATCTGCTCCAATTAAATTTGGGTCTGTATCAATATATTCTATCTGAGGCGGTACTAATGTAGCTATCAATTCCGAGCTTTGTGTTAAGGTTGCTGGATCTAGCTTAATTCTATATAATTCATAATACCCTACTCCTTGCATCCAACCTTGGTATGGATTCCAAGTTAATTTATTTGTAGTAGGGTCAATGTATTCTGCCTTTAATCTAATTACTCTAGTTACTGCTGTAGTGTCTAGTGTATCCGGACAAGAACAAGATGTAATAATTCTGAAATAATAATTCTGGCGATCTGGGACTAGATTCGTAATAACAGTGTCTCTAAATCTTTTGTAAGGTACAGAGTCGAATCTTGCAATGTCTTTGAAGGTAATACTATCATTACTCATCTGAATGCTATATGTAAGCTTCATTTCAGTAGTATCGGTAGTCCAAGCTAATGCAATTTTTCTATTGTCTGGATTTACTGTAGCATTTGTGAAATATACATATGCAGGATAACTTCCAAATGCTCCACTTAAAATCTTAACATTTGATGATGATGATTTAGATAAATCTTGACTTACAGCTCTAACTTTAAATTGATAATTTACACCTGTAGTTAAGTTGTTTCTAACAAATCCTGTATTATTTCCTGAATAAATTAAAGAATATGGACCTGAATTTTGACTCTCCCATACTTCATATCTTCTTACTCCACTTAACCATCCGTTGTTAGAATTAGCGTATTTATTCCAAGTTAATCGAGCAGAAGCATTACAAACATCTACATCATTTTTCAACAATATAGTTTGATGAATTCTGGCTGCTGCTGAATCTAAATCTGATTTATTTGGTGGATTAACATCTAAATCAACTGCCTGAATATAAAATCTCATAACAGCTGTACTTGTTTGATCAATAGTCCCTGTATTATCTTGATATACGAAACTATTAGTTAATCGACCATTAGCATTTGCTAAAACTGGATCATAGAAATCTGGCTCTCCTAAATTATTGTTATATACTCTGTATATATAATATCCATCCACACGATTATCTGTAGATGCTTTCCAAGAAATTGTAACTCTTTGGTTATCGAGTACAGAAACTGAATCTATTTCTACTACAGGAATAGACTGCGCAAAGCTGTTTGAACAGATTGCAAATCCTAATATGAACAGTAATTTAGAAAATTTCATTCCTCAAATATATTATTTTTTTCCTATTACAACCTCTGTAAGAGTGTTTCTCTGAAAATATTCTTTAGCTAGTTGCAATAATCGTTCCGAATTTACCTTGTCAATTAGGTCGAAATATTGTGTATAATAATCGTAATCTAGGTTATAAAGTATAATGCTTTTGAACTTATCAGCATGACTAAATACATTCTCAATGGAGCCTATAAATGCACCTTTCAGGTAATTTTTTACCAACTGAAGCTCTTCTTCTGGTACCAATTCCGTCATTAAACGATCCATTTCCGAATAAATTTCGTTTAAAGCCGACTGTGTTACATCTACCCCAACCTCTGTTGCAATGTAAAAGAATGAGGTATCTAAAACGGGATATAATCCGGCACCGATGCCATAAGTATATCCTTTATCTTCTCGAATATTAGTCATTAATCTTGAACCAAAATACCCTCCTAAAATGGTAGTTAGTATCGAAAGTTCTATATAATCTTTGTGTGTTTTGTGAACAATCTGTTTACCAATTCTGATAGCAGATTGTAATGAATCTGCTCTTTCATCATAAAAATTTACAGGTTCGGGTTTGCTTACTTCTAAATATTCAACTTTAGATTTTTCTTTAAACTGAAAGGTGTAAAATGCTTTTTCTAAGTGATTTAAGATTTCTGAATCTATATTCCCTGATAAAACTACATATGCATTTTCAATTTTATAATGCTCATTATAATAAGCTAATATTTCATCTCTATTGACCTTATCGAAATCATCAGTTTCGACTTTTTTGCCGTAGGGGTGATTGCCAAATAATGCTTTATGAAATTCTCTTCTTGCTATAAAATCATTTTTAGTACAATTAATTTCAAAACGTTGTTTGGTGTTTTTGAGATATGTTTCAATCTCATGTTCTGGAAATATAGGATCTTGTATTATTTCTGAAAATATAGCTACAGTTTCTTTAAAATATTTTTTGAGAGTATATAAACTGACGCTCGATCTGTCGAGTTGATTTTCGTGTTGATAATATGCTCCATAAAAATCTATCTTCTCCATAATCTCTGCGGAAGTCATTTTACTTGTTCCTGCATTCAATAAATGGTTAGTAGCATTTGCAATGAGAACATTTCTTTCGGCACGTGTTCCAGCAATAAATACTAGTTCTAATCGAACAACTTCTTCTTCTGAACCATCAACTACATATACTTGCATTCCGTTAGAAAGAAGTACACTTTTAGCATGAATCAGATTTACTTTATCTAATGGAAAAGCTTCTGGAGCCTTTGTTCTATCTATGTTTGCAATCATTAGCTCTTATTGCTTTTGTAAAATAATGTTGAACAATTTGTTGGAGTAAAAACTTCTGAAGCATAATTTGAAATATCTTCAGGACTTACAGATCTGTATCTTTCCATCTCTGTGTTGATCATATCTGCATCTCCCAATAGTTCGAAATATGCCATATTCATTGCTTTATTTAATAAGTTCATTTCTCCAAATACTGTAGAAGATTCTAGCTTATTAAATATTTTCTGAAGCTCTCTTTGCTCAATCTTATTTGCTTTTATTTCATTCACAACCGACCATAATGCTTCATCAGCTTCTTCTAAACTTATACCTTTAGATGGTTTACCCTCTAAAATGAATAATCCTGGATCAATATCTCCTGTGATATATGCATTAACTTCGGAGAATATTTTTTTCGTTTTTACTAATTCTTGATACAAACGAGATGATTCTCCTCTAGATAAAATATCTGAAATGATATCTGCGATATAGTATTCTTTAGATGATCTATTATGAATATGAAATGCCTTATAAATCGAATCGTTTGGAACATTTGCTGAAGTAGTTAATGATCTTTTTTCGGTTTGAATAGGTTCTTGAGGAATATCTCTTTGGTATTTATTACCACTAGGTATATTACCAAACCATTTTTCAGACAAAGCTTTAACCTGATCTAAGTTCACATCACCAGCTACAACCATAATCGCGTTAGAAGGTGTGTAATGTTTGTAAAAGAAAGCTTTCACATCATCCATTTTAGCATTTTCGATATGTGAAACTTCTTTCCCTATAGTTGCCCATTGATAAGAATGTGTGGTGTAAGCTAAAGGTCTTAATTTCAACCAAACATCACCATAAGGTTGATTCAAATACCTTTGTTTAAACTCTTCAATTACTACACTACGTTGCGTTTCCAAACTTTTTTCAGAAAAAGCTAAACTCAACATGCGATCCGATTCCAACCAAAATGCTGTCTCGATATTTACAGATGGTAATTGAATATAATAATTCGTGATATCGTTATTTGTGAATGCATTATTTTCGCCTCCTACACGTTGTAGAGGCTCATCATATGAAGGAATATTAATTGACCCGCCAAACATTAAATGCTCGAATAAATGAGCAAAACCAGTTTGATTGGGATTTTCATCCTTCGCTCCTACATCATATAAAATATTTAAAACAGCCATAGGCACAGTATGGTCTTCATGAACCAATACCTTCAGCCCATTGTCTAATTGAAATCGATGAAAATGAATCATTCTTAAAGTAGTAAATTATTGATCTCGTAGTCTAACTGTAAAAAGATATTATCAGTTTGTCCAATAGTAACAAATTGAACTACTCCTTGTTTATCCACAACTACGTGAGTTGGGTATTTTGTGATTTTATGATCGATAATCATCTGATCCACATCAGTACAAATAGTATAATTGAAAGGCATTTTCTTTAAAAACTCCTGAACATCTTCCAATGGATCGTAAGTAGGTGCTAAAAATACAACATTTTTACCCTTATATTTTTTAACTAATTTATTCAATTCAGGAATTTCAGCTTTGCATGGCGCAGCATCTTTAAACCAATAGTTTATCACAACTACCTTACCTTTTAAATCAGCTTTTGTATATGTTTTCCCATTTACATCAACTACTGAATAATCAATAATTTCTTTGCCAGTAGTAAAGCCTGCAAGGGAAATCGGACCTTTACGATCGCTTCGTAAAGCCGACATTCTACGCTCATCAGAAGTACTTAATCTTAATTTGAATTCTTTTGGCTCTACGTCTTCTTCAGAAATTTGCTCTAACGTATAGTTATTGCTTTGAACTAAATCATACCATTCAGAAACTGCTAATACTTTTCCAGTGCTATCTTTTACGATAGTATTTTTATCTTGTTTGTAATCTTTAAGTGTTTTGGCTGTTTGAGCAAAGGATAATGAAGAAAATATCCCAAATAGGAATAAAAAGTAAATCTTTTTCATGCTTATAGTGTTTAATTAGCGTAAAACTATCGAATTTATTCATAATATACCACAAGCTAATTATCTTTGTCAGATGAATGTTAAAGACCTATTGATTAAAGCTTCTCATTTCGAGTTTCTTAGCATCGAAGAAGGAGTTTATTTATATAAAAATGCTTCTACGCCCGATTTAATGTACACGGCGAATGAGTTACGTAAAAAGCAAAAGAAAGATCAGAATACTGTTACTTGGATAATCGACAGGAACTTAAACACTACAAATGTTTGTATTGCAAACTGTAAGTTTTGTAATTTCTTCAGACGTCCTGGTCATGATGAATCCTATATCACTAGTATCGAAGAATATAAAGTGAAAATTGAGGAAACCATTAAATATGGTGGAGAGCAATTATTACTTCAAGGCGGACATCACCCAGATTTAGGATTAGCTTATTATGTTGATCTATTTAAATCTTTGAAGAACTTATACCCAAACATCAAACTTCATTCATTAGGCCCCCCAGAAATAGCTCATATTGCTAAATTAGAAGGCATTTCGCATACGGAAGTATTGAAAGCTTTAATTGAGGCTGGATTAGATTCTTTACCTGGTGCAGGTGCGGAAATTTTAAATGATAGAGTTAGAAGGTTGATATCTAAGGGTAAATGCTCAGGGAAAGAATGGCTTGATGTAATGCGAGCTGCACATCAATTAAATTTAACTACTTCAGCAACGATGATGTTCGGACATGTGGAAACTATTGAAGAACGATTTGAGCATTTAGCATGGATGAGAGAAGTTCAATCGGAGAAACCGGCAAATGCAAAAGGTTTCATAGCCTTTATACCATGGCCATTTCAGGATGATGGAACCTTATTAAAAAGAATTCGTGGAATTGAGAATAAAGTGACTGGAGATGAATATATTCGTATGATAGCATTAAGCAGAATGATGTTACCGAATATTGAAAATATTCAAGCATCATGGCTTACCGTAGGTAAGGAAATTGCTCAAATATGTTTACATTCGGGGGCAAACGATTTCGGTTCGATTATGATAGAGGAAAATGTAGTTTCAGCTGCAGGTGCTCCACATCGATTCACAGCCCAAGGAATTCAAGACGCGATTAAACAAGCAGGCTTCGAACCTAGGTTAAGAAATCAACAATACGAATACAGAGAATTACCTGTAAACATGGAACAACAGGTAATTAATTACTAAAATTGTAAGATAAAGATTTAATAAATTGGAACAGATTCAGAAACACATTGAAGCTTTAATTTTTGCCTCAGAGCAAAGTATTACTTTGGCCGATATTCAAACTTTGGTTAACAATTCTTTAACATTAGAATTAACACCTGAGGATTATATTTCACATATTGAAGAAATTAAAGTGAAATATAGTTCAGAAGATTACGTTTTTGAATTAGTTGAAATAAGTAATGGCTATCAGTTTTTAAGTAAAAAAGATTACCATGAATTATTGAATCAATTAATTATTCATAAAGAAAAGAAAAAGCTATCGACTGCAGCAATGGAGACCTTAGCAATTATTGCTTATAAGCAACCCATTACTAAATCTGAGATTGAATTGATTAGAGGCGTGAATTGCGATTATAGTGTTCAGAAATTATTAGAAAAAGATTTAATTGCAATAAGTGGTAGAAGTACTGGTCCGGGTAAACCAATTTTATATGAAACAAGTCAAAGTTTCATGGATCACTTCGGATTAAAAACGCAGAAAGATTTACCACAGTTAAAAGATATTCAATCATTGGAGAACAGTATTAACCCTGAAGATTCTAATGTTGGGGAAATTGAAAGTATCAGTTCTATGGAAGCAATGGAAATAGAGCGTCGAGAGGATGATTCTGAACCGAGAGAAATAGAAAATGATGACGTAGAAAATATTTCTACAGAAGCAAGTGAAACGGAAGAAACAGAAGAATAATTTTTTTTATTTTTTTTGTATTCATTAAAATCATTGTATTAAATTTGAGAACTGAAGCAATCGTAAAATTGCCTCTCAGAAATTAATCATAATAGCAATATCAAATTCAATGAAAAGCCCTAAAAAAGCAAGCACTTCAAAAACTACTAAGAGTAGCAAAACAGGAACTGACAAAGCAAAAGCTAAAGGTCCTGCAGGTAAAGATCCTATCGCTCCAAAGTCGAGAATTATCGATGATGAAGATGATGATTTAGATATGGACTTAGGCGTTGATGAATTTGACGCAGATTTCGATGACGATTTTGATGATGATGATTTTTAGTCATCACAACCACATAACAAAAAAGTCCTGATGAAATTCAGGACTTTTTTTATACCCAACACCCACCATACTTCAATCAATTTTTTTCTCATTACTCAAACCCACTACCCACTACTCAATATTAGAGTCGTTAATAATGTACAATGGTCTGTTTCTAACATTGCTACTTAATCTCGAAATATATTCACCAATAATACCAATAGATATTAATTGTATTCCTCCAAGGAATAATACTGATATGATGATTGAAGTCCAACCTTCAACATAATGCCCAGAAACGAAACGAGCATACAAAGCATATAAAGCTACAATGAATGCAATTCCTGATACTACGAATCCGCAAATACTTGCAAACTTCAATGGGAAGTTCGAGAAAGAAGTAATTCCATCAAGTGCAAATCGAATCATCTTTTTATAAGTATATCCAGTTTCACCAGCATTTCTTTCGTCGCGTTCGTATTCAACATAAGTTTGATTAAAACCTATCCAAGAAATTTGTCCGCGAAGAAACTTTTGTTGCTCTGGCATTTGCTTCAACACATCCACAATCTTGCGATCCATAATTCTGAAATCACCAGTATCAACAGGAATATTTACAGAAGTGATTGCTTTAAGAATTCTATAAAACATACGAGCTGTAAATTTCTTCATCCAGCTCTCTCCTTTTCTAGCTTTACGTTTAGCATAAACAACTTCAAAACCTTCGTCCATTTTATGGAACATTTCGATAATCAATTCCGGCGGATCTTGTAAATCGGCATCTATAATTACTATACGATCACCTTTAGCCTTATCTAATCCCGCGGTTACTGCAATCTGATGTCCGAAATTTCTACTGAAATTAATATACTTTACAGAAGGATCAATCTTCGCTAAATTTCTAATGATATTGATCGAATCATCTTTACTTCCATCATTAATAAAAACGTATTCACAATCGATATTTAATTGAGCAACTACGCCTTTTAAACGATTAATTAAACGATCAATGTTTCCTTGTTCGTTGTAAATGGGGATGATGATGGAGATCATAAAAATTATTTGTTTTTATATAATATTACTCGTGGAGTAATTTTATAGTGAAATATTAATTGACTACTTACATAAGATTCATTACAATCATAATAGTTATTCCAAGAAAATACTGGAAAATTCTCGTTTAACAAAACACACGAATCAGTACTATGACTTAATTGGACTAGATTTTTTTTCTCAAGTATATTACTATCATAGTCATAAGGAAAAACATCTGACTTCCAAAATACAAAAGAAAATATGAACCAAATTATTAAAAACAAATACTTTTTATTTTTAATTAAATATAAAGAGGTGGTTGTAATAAAAAATAAAAGTATTACTAGAATCGGAAGTAGTGTGTCTCTCCTAATAATATATGGTCTATAATCTCTACAACCTCCAAGTGGTAAAAGTGCTAAATACATTATACTAATTAAAAAAAACACTAAAAGTATTGAATATATACGGGTTGGTATATTATACTTTTTCAACCAAAATAAATTTAATATTATTAATACGTATAAAAACAATACTCCATATTTAATCATGAATAAAATCTGATACAAACCAGAAAACAAAGCATTATATCTTTCTATGACATTTAATTTGCAACCATCATTTTCAACATTAAAAGTTCCTAAATAAATAGAATAAAGACTAAATATAAAACCAATGATATAAAATATCTGTACGTTTGAGATTTTGAATTTATTAATAGCTTTAATTTTGAAAAATGATATTGTGAAAAAGGTAAAATTAATTAGCAAAATTAATGGAGCGACTAATGGGCCTGACAGAACAATCAAAAAAGTTAATGGTATATATATAATTATAGTCATCACTGAAATCTGCTCATTTTTCAAATACACTTTTTTATATATTGGTAAATAATAAAGCATCAACCAAATTAAAGGCAGAGTATAAAACATCGAATACGTAATTGCTTTATCATTAAAACCAAGATAGTATTCATATAATCCCCCATTTATTAAGAATGGTGTCGATATGGCAATTCCAAGAATTAGATTTCTTAAGTTAAACCCAACTAAAATTGATGAGTAATAAGCGATTAAAAATAAAAAAGCTATATGAATAATTGTCTTCGCTATTGTAACTGAAAGATATAAACTTTCAATTGGTGAAAAAAAATTTTGTAAAAACAAAGGTGCATTATAGAAATAAGTTCGCATAATGAAATGAGCTGTAAACCTATTTGTGGCTTGGTATCTTTCGCCATCAATTATTGCTAACTTTCCAAAAGGGTCTTTAAGAACTTTTCCATACCACTCACTTGGTAATACTATTTGAGCAAAATCTCCATCAATCTTTATTGCTTGATATTGCTTAATAGAATAGCATAAATCAAGAATAAAAATAGTAATGGCTAAAATAAAAAAGATGTTATTTTTTTTAATTAAAGCATTTAACGTATTCATAATTAAATTTTAATAAGTTAAAAATACATCTCTTTAACATCACCTTCAATCACAAGCTTACCTTCCGTAGCTTTTTGTATCTCTTCAACAGAAACACCAGGGGCTCTTTCTAAAAGTTTGAATCCACCAGAAGGTAATACTTCTAATACAGCTAATTCTGTAACTATTTTCTTTACACACTTCACTCCTGTTAATGGTAATGAACAAGCTTTTAAAAGTTTCGATTCTCCAGCTTTATTTACGTGTTGCATGGCAACGATAATATTTTGTGCTGATGCTACTAAGTCCATTGCTCCTCCCATTCCTTTTACCATTTTACCTGGAATTTTCCAATTGGCGATATCTCCATTTTCAGAAACTTCCATTGCTCCTAAAATTGTCAAATCAACTTTTTGAGCGCGTATCATTCCGAAACTCATCGCCGAGTCGAATATTGAAGATCCAGGAAGTGTAGTAATTGTTTGCTTTCCAGCATTAATTAAGTCAGCATCTTCTTTCCCTGCTTCAGGAAATGGACCCATACCTAACAAACCATTTTCAGATTGCAATACAACACTAATTCCTTCTGGAATATAGTTTGCCACTAAAGTTGGAATACCTATGCCTAAATTAACATACATTCCATCTTTTACTTCTTGTGCGATACGTTTCGCTATGCCGTTTTTGTCTAACATCTAATTAATATGTTGATTTGTTGATTTGTTAATTTGTTAATGCTCTTAAATCCTAGGGTAAATACGCTTATCATATTATAGGGATATCTTGAGCACTTTATTTTATATATATTATCTCATTGGCACATTATCAAATTGTCTCATTAGCTCATTGGCTAATTCCTCACAGTTCTTTGTTCAATTCTTTTCTCGTAATCCTTTCCTTCGAAAATGCGATGAACGTAAATTCCTGGAGTATGAATATGATCTGGATCTAATTCTCCTGCTGGTACTAAATGTTCAACTTCAGCAATGGTAATTTTACCTGCCATTGCCATAATTGGGTTGAAATTCCTAGCAGTTGATCTAAATACCAAATTTCCCATAGTATCGCCTTTCCAAGCTTTTACAATGGCAAACTCTGCATCAAATGCATATTCCATTAAAAAATCTTTCCCATCGAAATTACGTACTTCCTTGCCTTCTGCAACCTCAGTTCCTACTCCTGCAGGCGTATATATAACAGGCATACCATATCCAGCTGCCATACATCTAGTTGCTAAAGTACCTTGTGGTATAAGTTCAACTTCTAGCTCTCCACTTAATAATTGTCGTTCGAACTCTGCGTTCTCACCAACATAAGAAGAAATCATCTTCTTTACTTGTCGTTTTTGTAACATCAAACCAATACCAAAATCATCAACTCCTGCATTGTTCGAAATACATGTTAAATTTTTAACTCCTTTTGCTACTAATGCGTTAATACAATTCTCTGGAATTCCGCATAAACCAAATCCCCCTAACATAAGGGTCATTCCATCTTGAATTTCTTTTATAGCTTCCTCTGCGTTTTTAACAACTTTATTAATCATAGTTCTTAGTATTGAGATAATAGTATTGAGAAACTCAATACTTGTTACAATAATAATAAAAAATATTGCCTACTGGAACTCGTGGTTGATTATTTGATTATGTGTTCGTGGGAGTGAGGACACTCCGACGAACTATATTTAGGCATTTTTTTATATATTAGTACAATGAAAAACACTATTATCCTATTTCTATTTGCTTTTTGCTCAACTTCATACGCTCAAGAGGGCCCCATTAATACTGTAAAAGAAAATGGTAAGCACTTTAAAGCCATTGAGTTTATTGTTAAAAAGAACACTTTTTACACTCAAATTATACCGAATTTTACAGGTTCTAGCCTTACTATAGAAACAGATATCACAAAGTCGTTTGATGGCTCTTACATTTTATTAGGTGGAACAGAAAAATTCAATTTAAGTAAAGACCATGAACAAACTAGTAATATTCAAGAATCTACAGAACGTGCAAGTAACCAATCAACTGGTTTATTAATTGCTAAAAATGAATTTCCTTTTTTTAGTTTTTATAGTGGAAATATAGATGGGAAAGTCAGGATTAATATTCTTTATGCTTCAAAACTTAAATCCGAATATTTAAAGGATAATAAAAAAAAAAGTCCAATCGACTGCAACGTTAAACCCGAAAGCATCGATCAAAGCATTTGGAGAGCTGGCTTACCAGACCCTGCGCCGAATCCTTCTTATTCTCAAGTAAAACATATCATTTTACACCATGCAGCGGGTTCGAATACAGATACCAATTATACCAATACCGTAAGAAGTTACTACCTATTACATACTCAAACTAATGGTTGGGATGATATTGGATATAATTATTTGGTAGCTCCAAATGGTGATATATACGATGGTCGTCAAGGTGATTCGCTTGGTGATGATAATGTTATCGGTGCACATATGTGTGCCAGAAATACTAATACCATGGGCATTTGCTTACTTGGTAATTATCAAGTTTCTGGAGTATATCCAAGTGATACAGCCCTAGGTTCAATTAATGAATTAGTAACATGGAAACTTTGGAAAGAGCAATTATTAAATCCATACGATAGTTCATTACACCCTGTTGTTAATCCAGTAAAATACCTAGGCGTAATTACTGGTCATAGAGAAGGTTGTAATGCAGGTTATACCGAATGTCCCGGACAAAATTATTTCGATATTATTGAACCTCGTGTGAAAGCAGTAACTGCTATACGACTAGCAAATTGTTTACCGAATGGAATTCAAGTTGAAAATTCAAAGAAAATATTGGTTTATCCTAATCCATTTACTGAAGGAAATTTACACATCACTTCCCCTGAATCTATTCAAAGCATTAGTATTATCAATACTCTCGGACAATTAGTCTACGAGAAATATTACAATAATTCTGAATATACTATTGAAATCTCTAAAACGGATTTTGCATGTGTTGGAACTTTTATGGTGAGAGTTGAAACGGGTGATAAATATTTTTATCAGTCGTTAATAACTAATCAACAGTAGCTAGTAGCTAGAATACCCTGTCGAAGCGAGCCTACCTGTCGGCAGACAGGGACGCTTCGACCAACATAATATGCTTAATTTGTAAATTCTCTGCGATCTCTGCCTCCTTTGCGTGCTCTGCGTTACCGTAAGGTAACTACAGAAATCCCATCTCCACCAAAATCAACATGCTCGCTTTCTATCGAACTTACTTCTTTGTATTTCTTAAGCGATTCGCGGATAATTTTTCGGAGTATACCATCTCCTTTTCCGTGTAAAATTCTGATCTGATTAAAGCCCATCATCAAAGCTTTATCAAGGTATTTCTCTACTTCTATTAATGCTTCATCACCTCTCATTCCTCGCACATCTATTTGTGGCGACATATCTCTTGCTGTTTCAGAGTAACTACTAGAACTACTATTTTTCGAATTTCTATTTTCGATTTTATTATCTATTACTTCTAGTTTAGACAAGTTCACAAAACTCCTTAAATCACCAATGGCTACTTCCGCTTTCGTTTTCTGAAGATTTAGAATTCGACCTTCTGCATTACTTTCGATCAATCTCACCCAATCTCCTATTTTGAAAGCAGTATTACTAATTTCTTTTTTCGATTTTCGATTTTCTTCTAAGGAACTTAGAATTTGTGTGGATTCTTCCTCGAGTTTCTTCCTTATCAGTTTCGTTTTCTCCTTATCTGCTTTTACTTCTTTAATCTCTGAAATGGTATTTTCTATTAGCTTATTCGCTTGTTGAAGAATTCGTTTTGCTTCGTCTTTACTATCACGTAATAGCCTTTTCTTATTCTCGTCGAGTTCTTGTTTTAATAATTTATTTTGATGTAAAAGCGTGTTTGTTTTCTCTTTATCTTCTTGTAATGTTTTATTCAGCTCATCTATTCTAACTTTCTCTTTTTGCAAGTCAATTAATAAATCATCAACCTTTTGTTCTGATCTACCAACCTTTTGTTTTGCAAGCTGAATTAATTTCGTTGGCAATCCTGTTTTCTGAGCAATTTCAAAGGCATATGAACTTCCTGGCTGTCCAATTTCAAGTTGATATAAAGCCCTCAATTCAATCGTATCGAATAACATCGATGCATTCACTAATCCTTTCGTATTTCCTGCAAAGATTTTTAGGTTTGAATAATGTGTTGTAATTACTCCTTTCACATTTTTCTGATTTAGCATTTCCAATACAGCCTCAGCCATTGGCCCACCGAATTTTGGATCCGTACCTGTTCCGAACTCATCAATTAATATTAAAGTATGCGGAGTAGCTTGTTGTAGAAACACATTCATATTTGATAAATGTGCACTATACGTACTTAAATCTGATTCTATAGATTGATCATCTCCAATATCAACTAAAATCTTTTTTACAATTCCTAAAGTAGAATCTGCTGATAATGGAACCAATAAGCCATGCTGAAACATAATCTGTATTAAGCCAATTGTTTTTAATGCAACTGACTTCCCTCCTGCATTCGGACCTGATATCAAAATGATTCTTTGCTCTTCATTTATTTTCCCATTTAAAGGAATTACCTTTTTCTTCTGGGCTCCAAAATGAAGACTTAACAATGGATGTTTTGCATTGATCCAATGAAATACTGGTGAGTTTTGCATTTGAGGCAGGTATGCATCTAAACGTAATGCAAACAAAGCTTTTGCACGTATAAAATCAATAATACTGATGAAAGAATGGTATTGTTGTAACGCAGGTAAAAAAGGTCTTATTTGATCAGTTAGCTGAATTAAAATTCTGATGATTTCTCTTCGCTTTTGGTATTCTAAATCTCTTATTTTATTATTCAAATCGAATACTTCTGTAGGCTCCATAAATACAGTTTGCCCAGTAGAAGATTCGTCGATAATTAATCCTTTTGCTTTACGCTTATACTCTGCTGAAACAGGAATTACCATTCTACCTTCTCGAACGGTTAATTGTCCGTCGGATGTATACCCTTCTTTCTGCCACTCTTTAAAAATTTGAGTAACACGTTTACGAACATCAGCTTCGGCTGAATGTATAGACTGAATAATATCTTTTAACTCAGGCGATGCATTTGGTTTGATATGTCCTTTAGCATCGATAATAGATTCAATAGATTTTATTAAGGATGGATCAACTTCTAGTTCCTTACTTAGTAATTCTATGCTTGGGTAAGCGCCTTCAGAATCTTTTATAAATTGAATACAAGCACGTACAGTATGTAATGCCTGATTTAGTTTCAGGAATTCCTCTTCTAACAGATAAGTACCCTCTACCCTAATTCTTTCAGCGTAAGTACGAATATCAAAATAATTTTCGGAAGGAAAATTTCTCCCAGAAACTAATATTTTTTTAAACTCATCAGTTTGAAATAATAACTTTTGAAGAAGATCATAATTGGTGATGAATTGCATTTTATCGACCATGGTTCTTCCCATCGGACTAATACAATCCTTCTTAATTTCTTCTTTAATTTCTAGAAAGCCTAGCTTATGATAAATTTGATCAGGAAATAACATGTTAATTTATCTTGTGAGCATCAGCTTCGTTTTTACTCATTTCCTCTATCATCTTCGCATAAATCTCTTGGAGTAATTCTGGATTATCAGTATAAAAGTTTAAACTTTTGGTAAACTGTTCTTCAGAAATATGATGTTTTTTAAATATGAAGTTATAGTATGTTTTATTGTTAATAGCCACTGAATCAGGGTTCATCGTTTTTACACCCGACTCTGCCAAATGTATATCCATCATGATAAACATCATACTATCTTTTGGTAAAATATCAGAAGGAATAGTTGTAGCTGATTTTGAACAAGATGTAACCAATGCTATACATAATACGAATACACCTATAAAACCTATATTTTTCATAAATAAAGCAAAGCGATTAAACATCTATTTTATTAAATTTGTAACAAATGTAAAGATAATGAGCATTAGAGAGAATATCACTAAAATAAAAAAAGATTTAGCCGTATTGGGTGTAAAATTAGTTGCTGTTTCTAAAACGAAAAGCAATGAAGAGATTATGGAAGCCTATGAAGCCGGACAAAGAGTGTTTGGAGAAAACCATGTTCAGGAGTTAGTAGATAAACATGAAGCACTTCCCAAAGATATTCAATGGCATCTAATTGGTCATTTACAAACTAATAAAGTAAAATACATCGCTCCTTTTATTCATTTAATAGAATCTGTTGATAGCTTAAAACTTCTACAAGAAATCAATAAGCAAGCCTTGAAGAACAATCGTGTAATCGATTGTTTGTTGCAAGTTTATATTGCTGATGAGGAAACAAAATTTGGATTAGGTTATGATGAATTAATAGAATTATTAAGATCTGAAGAATACCAAGAACTTAAAAACATCAGAATTGTTGGTCTCATGGGAATTGCTACTAATACTGAAATTGAACGTCAGATCAATGAGGAATTTAAAGAGTTAGCGGTTCTGTATACTGGTATCAAACAGTCTTATTTCAGAAAAGAAGATAGTTTCACCGAAATATCTATGGGAATGTCGTCTGATTATAAAATAGCTGTTGAAAATGGAAGTACCATGGTAAGATTAGGCAGTACCATTTTTGGTAAAAGAGTGATAAAACATTATAAAAACAAAGAAGATGAAAATTAGACGAGCGCTCCGAGAAGATTGTCCCCGTTTATTAGAATTAGTTCAAGAATTAGCATTATTTGAAAAAGCTCCTCATGAAGTTACTGTAACATTAGAGGAATTTGAAAATTCAGGATTCTCTGCTCAGCCAGTTTGGTGGGCATTTGTTGCTGAAAAAGATAATGAAATCATTGGTTTTGCATTATATTACATACGTTACTCTACATGGAAAGGTTGTAGAATGTATCTTGAAGATATCATCATTACAGAAGAATACAGAAGCAAAGGAATTGGCACACTCCTATTCGACAGATTAATTGAAGAAGCGAAAGATAGAAACCTACACGGTATTACATGGCAGGTACTCGACTGGAACGAAAGTGCTTTAGATTTTTATAGAAAGTATAATGCTAAGATGGATGAGGAGTGGATAAACTGCTCCATTGATTTTAGATACTAGATACTGGACACTAGATACTGGACAAAAAAATAATTCATAATTCATAATTCATAATTCATAATTCATAATTCATAATTCATAATTCAAATTATGTGGAAAGCAATTAAAAACCTCAGTATACTTACTCTATTAAGCGTAATCGCTTTCAATACAGGTTGTACGAACAGCACTGGCTCATTTGTAGAGAACACTGATACTTTGGGTTATACGATGAAGGAAGTTTTTGCGGGTGATACATTAAAAACGTATTCTAAAATCACATATCCGTATTTCTTAGATGAAGATGAAAATACTGGAATTAACACTTTCCTTTTATATTATTTTACGAAAGAAAATAAATTATCCAGTTTTAAGGAATTGGCTGATAGCTTTGTAAAAGAACAAGATTCCATTGAAGTGGATTCATTCGAAAGCACAAAAAATTGGACTCAAGAAATTTCTATTAAAGTTGAATATCAAAAATATCCAATCATCGCATTATCTAATTCATGGTATGAATTTACAGGTGGCGCTCATGGTAACTATGGTGTAAATTACTTCAATTATAATTGCAAAACACACGATATCATTAAGCTTGAGGATCTTTTCGATAAAGATCAAATGAATAAGCTTACCAAAATTGGAGAACAATTATTCAGAAAAGATCAAGGCTTAGCTGATACTGATAATTTTAATAATTATTTCTTTGAAAACGGGATATTCGTTCTTCCTAATAATTATTCAATTCAAAAAGATGGACTATTGTTTCAATATAATATTTATGAAATAATGCCATATGTTGATGGAATGACGGATTTGATGATACCATATGATGCTATTAGTTCAATGATTACGGATAGCAGTTTACTGAGAAAAACAACAAAATAATACTATGTACTATGTACAAAGTGAGTATTAAAAGTATATATTTTTTAAAATCACTTAATACAAAGTTAACTGTACTTAATTCATTATTGATAATTCATAATTCAAAAAAATGAAAATTCACAAATTCGGTGGGGCCTCTGTAAAGGATGCTGAAGCTGTAAAAAATGTATGTAACATCTTAAAAATTTATCTAAGTGATAAGTCATTAGTTGTTATTTCAGCGATGGCAAAAACCACCAATGCTTTAGAAGAAGTTTGGAAAGCCTATATAAATCAGGATGATTCATTAAAATCAAAAATTAAGGTAGTTGAAGATTTCCATTACCAAATGGTTGATGAATTGTTTACAAATAATAAACAAGCTATTGTTGATGAAGTAAACAATGTGTTTGTAGAATTAGAATGGATTATCGAAGAAGAACCTTTAGATGAGAAGTCGTATTTATATGACCAGATTGTTTCTTTAGGTGAATTACTTTCTACTAAAATCGTTGAAGCTTATATACGTGAATCAGGCATTAATAGTGTTTGGTTAGACGCAAGAGCATATATAAAAACAGATAACCATTACCGTGAAGGGAAAGTGGATTGGGAAAAAACAAGAGAGGCCATTCAAGCTGAGATCCCAATGTATATTGATAAAAAGATTATCATCACACAAGGCTTTATTGGATGTACTTCTGAAAACTTCACTACTACTCTTGGTAGAGAAGGATCAGATTATACGGCAGCAATTTTTGCGAATTGCTTGGATGCAGAGAGTGTTACCATTTGGAAAGATGTTCCAGGTGTACTAACAGCAGATCCGAAACTATTTCCGAATGCTACAAAACTAGATGATATCCCCTATGCAGAAGCCATTGAAATGACATATTATGGAGCAAGTGTAATTCATCCTAAAACGATTAAGCCTCTTCAGAATAAGAAGATACCATTATATGTAAAAGCATTTCTTCAGCCTGAAAATCCTGGCACTTGTGTAGGTAAGAAAGAAAATGTAGTTTTCTCTGAACCTATTATTATCGTTAAGAAAAATCAAAAGCTACTAAGTATTTCAACCTTGGATTTTTCATTTATTGCTGAAGAGAATTTAAGCGAAAT